>LCrCPGB2_illDRAFT_1000002_pt1 | contig 57001 bp, 102 predicted proteins | sample LigCruGreenButte_FD_10705 | JGI IMG/M metagenome (IMG submission 10705)
AAAAGCTTTAGAAACTAATACTTATCTCAATTATCTTAAATTACAAACAAAATTAATAGTAGATTTAATTATTAAATATCGGTTATCTCTTAAGTAAGCACTTACTTCTATTAGATATTGAATTCAGCTTATTTAATTCTATAGATCTTGAGTATTTCTTTTTCTCTATATCACTAAAAGAAAATTGAATGTTAGAGTCTATAGTTCTTTCAAAGTTATTCATTTTATCTAACATCTCATCTAGCTCTAAAAGATATGATTCATAGGACTTTTTAATAGTAAGAACATTGCTAACATCTTTATAAGTAGAGTCTAATCTAGTTATATCAGCATTACTCCATACATTTTGACTATATTTATAATTAGTCTTAACTTTATTTGCTATTTCAGATCTATATAGTTTAGAGAAGTTTTCTAGATTTTCAGTGCTGTTAAGTAATTTAAGTTGACTTACTACTTTCTCTTTTTCTGATAGTATTTGTCTCATATAAGTTTTTTGAGTATCGAGTAATAAAGCTCTATCAGTAATAGATGAACTATCTAAACGTCTCTTACTAATACTCCTTATAGTATCAATATTGAGACGAGTATCATTTAAGTCTTGCTTAATCTTGTTGATATTGCTAACTACAGAATCTAAGTTCTTACTACTCTTATTTACAGAAGGTATTTTACTATCGAAGTTCTTAAGTTGTTCAGCTCTAGTTCTAGTATCTCTTCCTTCTAAACGAGAATCAACTAACTTACTTTCTTTAGACTGAAGATTTTCTAAGCTACTAAGTTCTTTATTTAGATTTCTTTCTATATTTTTTAATTGAGTTTTGCTACTTTCTATAGCTTGACGACTTTTTAAATTTTCTAATGCAGCTTCTAAACTTGTACCTTCAGGAAGATTTTGACGATTAGCTAATAGAGTTTCTTTAGCACTAAGATTTAGTTGTGCATTTAAATCAGCAATACTAGATTTTTTATCTTTAGTTACTTGTAAATATTGTCTAAGCTGAGATTCATAATTTTGTTTAGATTCTAAATATTCTATATAAATGTCATCTAGATTAGTTTTAGCTTTACCACTTAATATCTGATTTCTAATATCTTCATAAGATCTTTTAGAATTTAATAGATTATTGAGAACAGATAAATATTCAGGATTATCTGATATAAGATTGTTTAAAGTAGCTTCAGTAGTATTAGATAATATAAATGCTTTAGTAGATAGTAAGAGATCTACACTACTAATTAAATCTGTAGAAGCAGTTTTTACTACAGGAGATAATGGTAGCTTAGAAGCATTTTGAGCAACTTCTATCATTGCTGTATCATCTAAATTATCTACAAAACTTTTAAGTGCAGCTTGTTGATTCTCTTCTGCTAATTCATTTGCGACTTTAGTAGTAGATAGTAAATTAATCTTCTTAGTATTTGTCTTAGGTAACGATAATGGTAGCTGAACTTTATTCTTAATTAATTTGTGATATGCGTAATATGCTGTACCTACACCTAATAAACCTACTCCTGCTATAACTAACTTCTTAATAAACGGGTCATCATAGAAAGTAGTTTTGCTAGTATTTTCTTTAGATAAACTATCGGCAACTACAGTATTCTTTATAGTTTCTGCTACTTCACTTAATAAGCTAGGTTCTTTCTTACCTTCATCTACCCCTACAAAATAACACCAACACGATACATGAAAAGGTGGAAATGGAGAATATCTATTAAATGAAGTGTTTACAGGATTTTCATATACTTTATCTAATTTAATATCGAAAGTAGTGTTATTCTTACCTAAACAATAGTCACAAAGAATTGGCATATAACTCTTACTATTAGGTAGTCTATATGCTTTATTTATCCTATAAGATTCTTTTACCTTTTGAAGTTCTCCTAGAGATAACACACTGTCTCTATTTTCTCTATTCTCAGCTTCATTAGTTACTCTAACTTTTTTATATCCAAGTTCTTCTAGTTTTTTTAATCGACCTAAGTTATATGCTAGAGATATTTCTGTTTCAGCTATTCTTTTGATTCTTCTAATACCAAAGATATTACTAGCAGCGTTTTCTATAGACTCAATTGGTTTATACTTTCCATATTTTTTAGTTTGTTCATTAAATGCTTTACTATCCCATGCACCTTCTTTATATTGCCCATCTATCAAAGTATTCTTAACTTCTCTTTCTTTTATAGTTTTTAGTAGATTTCTAATATCTTCTACATTTTTTACTTTAGGTACATTTTCTTGATATCTCGCTACTTTTTTATTTGCTTGATACGGCTCAACTGATTTTATTAATTGGTCAGCTAAATCTTTGTATAAATCACTATTCTCAGTTTGTTTTCTTAATCTAGTTATAAGAGGAGTAACTTTAGCATCATTTCCATAACCGCTTATTCCCGTAGCAAATGTTTGAATTTGTTTATCATTGAGAGGTCTTTGTATTTTTTTACCATCAACTATCTTAGTATCTCTAATTACATCTATAAAATCTTCAATAGCAGTTAAAGCAGTTCTATCCTCTCCTTTTAAATCAGGGTCTTTCAATAACTTCTGATAATACTCTTGATTCTCCTTCTCCTGTCTAGTAGTTAAAGCATTAAATAATTTCTGCTCTCTATTATTTGGTTTTACTCCTTCATTGTTAGAGAAATAATCTCGAATCTTTTTAATTACATTTTTCTTATAATCTTCAGAGTAGTTCTGGGCTAACAGTAGAGTTCGCTTATTCTGATAGATAGTACCAAATTCAGTAGAGTTTAATATATCAATTCCATTAGCATTTGGATTAGGAGCATTAGATTCATTTAACTTAAGCTCCATAGTTCTTATAGTTTCTTGTAAATCACGAACTCTAACATCTATAGAAGCGAATTGTTTATTCTTTTTATCTTGAGTGATATTCCTACTACCTAAACTACCTAAGAATTGTTGAAGTTCATTACTAATTAAGTCTAAGTTAGCTTTTATAGTATTTTTATCAGGTTGACTAAGATTCTTTCTATTTAATTCTTTTTGTAATGCAGCAACTCTTATAGATTGTTCTTTCAATATTCGCTTTTCTACTGTAGAATCTACAATCTTTTGATTTGGGTCGATAGCAAATGTGATTAGCTCATTAGATGATATAGAATAATTACTTCTCTTATTTTTCTCGTTACTCAATATGTCTTGCTGACCTAATATCCAATGATGATTCCATAATTCATCTAGAGCATTTTTAATTATTAAAGTTGGTAAATTAAAGTTCTTAGAGATTTTGTTTAGTACACTAGAATCTCCATTATCTAACTCTTTCTTATAAGGAGTTAAAAACATTAGATTAAAGTTATATAATTTATTCTCTACGCTATTAACGAATTTATCTACATAATTAATATCTAGAGAACTCTTAGATTTTTTCTTTTTCAATACTGTTGCCATAAATAGAAGTGTACATTATAATGAAGCAATACTGTTTCAATATAACATACATGACATTTCCTAAAGTAGCGAAGAAAGATCTTATACTTCGCATTCAATCTAAAGTAAAACAAAGCTCTGAAGCTGTTCTATCACAAGTTCTATTATCTAAAGTATTTGATTCTATTTTTGAATCTATCATTCAATATCTAGAAGAAGGTAATGAAGTAACGACTCCTCTAGGAGTTATTAAGCTTAAGACTTTACCTGATACAAGACGTAGAGATATTGGTAATAATAGTTTCTTAAATGTAAAAGGTTATTTTCGACCTAAGCTTGCATTAAACGATACTATTAGAAAGAGATTTGCTAAAAGAGGTCATACATTCTTAGAACCTGAGAAGAAGTAGATTAATCAAAATCTAAATCTAGTAGAAGTATTAGTAGAACCAAATATATTAGGAGAAGGAGTATCAATAAAGATGTTCCTTCTTTGTTTTATATATTCAGATGGAACTTGAAGTATTTCTGAGCTACTTACTACTCTACTATTTCTCTCTAACCATAAAACTCCATAGCAGAAAGCATCCATTACATCATCATTCCTACATAATGGAAAAGTTACTAATTGGTCTTTTAGAGTAACTATCTTCTCACAAGTTTCTTTAGTAGGAAAATATATCTTACCTGACATAAATGCAGGAATAGTAGCTTTTAATCGACTTTCTTTATCTGTCCCATATTCTCTAGGTTCTAATGCAATAAAACCAGGGATTTGCTGAGATAATGCAGAAACTAAAGCAGGGCCGACACTTTTATTTTCTATAATTTTATAAGCACAAGGATATTTATTTAGTAGGTTTTTTACTTCAATAATTAAATCATCAAAACCTAATTTCTTTTCTACTACATCTACTACATAATACTTATTTTGATATATACCAAAAATCACTAATCCTGTATAGCAAGCTTGGTCATTTACTGATTGTGCTAAGTCACCAGCGAGAATATATTGCTCATAAGGTGGAGCATTCTGAAATTCTTTGAAGTATTTATTAGAGATAACGTTACCAGCAGTACCCTTCACATTTTGCTGACACTGACGTTCAAACTCGAAAGGAGTAAACTCAATCTCCATCTTCTTAATAGTCTCTATATCAAGAAGTTCAGGAACTAATATCTCTCCTACTTTTTTCCTCCAATCTTTAAAACCCAATTTAGTAGAACTAGGAGAAACACCAGTATAAAGCAAAGGTAAAACTAATCTATCAAATCCGCCTATCTCTTCTATTAAATAACCAGAAGTATCATTCTCTCTTAATCGTTGCTGAATAACAATAAGTGCTTTCTCTTCACTAGAAGGATTAAAACGAGAAATAAGTGTTCCTCCTACAAATTTATTAGTCTTAAGAACCACTTTTTTAGAATCTGCCTCACTAGCTTTTAATGGGTCATCTAGAATGATTACGTCAGCTCCTTTACCAGTAATAGAACCGCCAATCCCAATAGTATATCTCTTACCTTGATAATTATTATAAATTACTTTCTCAGTATCTTTTATTAGTTCTATAGGATTATCTACTAGATCTTCCATAGTATTTTGAACTAGAGAGTAATAATCATCATTAACTAGCTTTCTAAATTGCTCAGAACATTCCTTAGCAATATCAAAGCTATAACTACAATAAATAAACTTAAGATGAGGTTTCTTCAACCACCAATAAGCAGGAAAATAAACCCCAGTTAACAGAGTTTTCATTGTACGAGGACTAATATTGATAATGAGTCGTTTAATCTGTCCTGCCATTACAGCTTCTAAATGTTCGCTTAACGCTTGAGCTAATCTACTATCTCTAAATGGAGTAGATTCAACGTGTTCAAACCCAACTTTAAGGAAATCATATAGAGAATTAGAAGCATTAAGATATTTCTGTTGATTAAGTAGAAACTCTATCTCTTGATCTATTTTGCTTAACTGTTCATTCTTTTTCTTTGACATTTTAATATATAATATGAAGTACCTATATAATAGTATAAAAACATGACAATAACATCAGAATGGATTGATTCAACAGAAGGAGAAGATTCTATAAGTAAAGAGGTTATCACTTCAAAGGTAGATAATACTTCCTTCTTAAGAATAGAGATTTGTAAAGGTAAAGATAGTGATAAATATGATTCCTATAAATTTACTAATCAAGATGGAGACACTTTTATCTGTAAGAGTGACGAATTTATTGATCTTTACATTTATTTCAAGACTAATGGAATAGCTTTAAAAGTTAATTGGGACGTAGATAAAAATGACAATAACTAAGAAAAACGTAAACGGACAGGAATTAGTAACTTCTTGTTGTACAATTGCTAATTGCTTAACAGTAAAAGTAGTAGAAGGAGAAACAATAAAAGATGACTCTCATTTAACTCTAACTAATGAACGACATCAAGAGTTATTTTGTACTGCTAGTGAATTTGCTGAAATAGCTGAACATCTATATTTAACAGGAGTAATTAAGCTAGATAAGATAAGAGGGTTTATCTGCAATCAAACTCAAAATAATTAACTTTCAATTAATTAGCTATACTATTAAAGAATCTCTATTGTGGGGATTCTTATTTATTTATGAGAGAAATATCATGACTTATAGTTTTTCATGTCCTGAATTTGAGATTAATACAGAAGCAGAATTGATGGAATGCTTAAACGATCTAAGAGCAGAATGTATTAAGTTAATAAATACAGATCTAATAATAGATAAAGCTCTAGAACATTGGAATTTATTTAAAGCTAGAGTTAGTAAAAAACTACTAATACCTAATATTATTTTTGATCCACGTTTTCCTACAGATGATCTAGGAATTATAATCTCTTTCTATTGGAAAAATAAGACAGAATGGTTATGCTGTGACCTATTAGTAGATGGTTCTTTTGAATTTCAATATAGAAATAAGATTACTAAAGAAGAGTTAGGAGAAGACTATCACCCAGAGAACAATGATTTTCCAGAAGGTATATTTAAACTATTATCTAAATTTACTGAGGATTAAATAGTGGTTACTGAATATCAACTAAATCGAAGAAGACGAATGAACAGTTATCTCAACTCTCTAAAAGATGAGGCTAAAAGAATTAATGGAGATGAATCCGTTATATGGTTAGCGGAAGATTTAATTACACTATTAATACATAAATTAGCTCAAAAAGGTGAAGTCTTAGAGATTCCCGATTGTTGTCCTAGTGAAAGTAATGAAGGAGATTTTCATATAATGTTCGCTTGGGATAAAGATGAGCATTATTTAGAATGTGAACTATTTAGTAGTGGAACTATTGAATTCTTTTATATGAATCGTATTAATAAAGAAAATTGGGGAGAAGATTATGACAACTTAGATCAATCACTTTCTAATGAATTGATAGAAAAGTTAAGTTTATTTGTGGAGTAATTATGAGCAAAGAACAAGAGCTATACGATAGGTTGCAATCTTATCGAGAATAAAATAGATGCTAGTAATTTAGTATCTACTACAATCAAACATTGGAATTTTCTTAAGTATTATATTGAATTAAACTACGATAAGAATTTTCTAAAGAAGAAATTAATTACTGGTATAGGTTAGAAAATATATTAGAAGACAGATTAGTTGATAAATTATTACTATTTACTGAATAATTATGAAAAATAAGACATATACCATACAAGTTAAAGAAGTTAATTCTAAAGATAAAGAAGATAGCAAGAAGAAAGTAGAGTCTAAGAAAGCGCCTTTTTCTTGGATGATACTTATATTTGCGGTTATAGTAGCTATAATTATAAGTCCGGTAGAGTTAAATACTACAAGTAATTACATTACACCTAACAAACCAAAGATAGAAAATAATATTGGAGATTAATTATTATGTCGATATCTACTTATTACGCAATTCAATGTACAAATTGTTCTGGTACTCGTCTTTATAATGTAAATAATAAAATTCAACTTTATACAAGAAAAACAACAGCAGAAAGAAAAGCTTGTGAAATAATAGGAGATTATTATTTAGTACAAGTAATTCCTTATAAGATTTTAGATTTTGATAAAGATTATGTAGATATAGACGAAACATGAGTTATTACGTTATTTGGTATGAAGATTATCTAGAAGAGGAATCAATAGATAGAGACATTGTACGAGACGATTGCACTAATAAAATAGCTATCTTTCTAAATAAAGATAATGCGGAAAGAATAGCTAATAGTTTAACTACTGCGTCTCGTACATTAAAAGTAGAGCCACACATTAAAAGATACATAGATGAAAATTATTATATATTAATGGGCTAACGATGAAAATACAATTAGTATCAGATTTACATTTAGAGTTTCTTATTCCTGTACAAGTAGAAGAACTAGCATATAAGATATCTAATTCTCCAGCACAAACACTTATTTTAGCAGGAGATATTTGTGCGCTTAATAAAACTTGTGTAAGTAATCTATATACGTTTCTAGATATTGTACAAGATAGATATGAGAATATTATTTACGTATTAGGCAATCACGAGTATTATGGTTGTTCTTTTAAAGAAGTACAGTGTCAGATTTTACTGTTATTAACCAACTACCGTAATGTACATACCTTAGAAAACGACCAGATAACTATAGATAATATTACATTCTACGGAACAACTCTTTGGTTTGAAGAAAATGTAGATACTCAATTACTAAAATACCATCTCAATGATTACCGATGTATAAAAGACTTTGCCCCAGATAAATGGTCTAGAGAAGCTATTAAATTTATAAAAAGTATAGAAGATAATGAATCGAAGAAAGTATTAATTACTCATCATGTTCCTCACAGTAGATTTATTTCACCTAAATATGTAGGTAACGAAATGAATTGCTTCTACTTAAACGATATAGGAAAATACTTGAGTAAGTTTGATTTATCAGTATTTGGACATTCACATGATAGTATAGATCACCAATTCTCTGATAGATGTAGGGCAATATCTAATCCTAGAGGATATCCGAAAACTCCCAACACTTGTATTACTTACCCAAATAATTCCGGGATAGAAGGTGACAATGATAAATTTCAATACCAATTAATAGTAGAAGTCTAAGTTAAAATTAAGACATAAATATCTCAGGGTGTGCATTATGTCAGAAGATTCAGATAAACGAAAAGAAAAAGTTAAAGAAACATTAGACAAAACTATAAAAGAACAAGAAGACAAAGATAATGAGAAAAAGAAATAATGAATCGTAGACAATTTTTACAATCAGCTCTTACAGTAGCAAAGAAACAAGTGGTAGAAGCTCCAAAACAAGTAGCTAAAATACCTAAGAATACTCTTACCAACATTAAAGAATACGACAAAGTAGCTAAGACTATTAAGAATAAAGGTAACATTGAATTACCAAGACGTTCTTTTCTAGATAAAGCTAAGAAGCGAATAGGAGTGTTACTAATCAAAAATCCAAAAGAAACTGCTTATAGAACTAAACAAGGTGCAAAAGCTACAGGTAACGCAATTAAGAATACTGTTACTCCATTAGATGATTTAGTTATGAAATCTGAAGGGAGGAAGATGAGTAGATTAGGGAAGTTCCTTAGTAATTTTAGTCATTATAGCTGAGTATAAAGATACGTTAAAGAGCAATTCATTAGAGTAGTTAGTTAATAGCTAGCTACTTTTTTTAGTCGGTAGACCTCCTTAGAGATTGGAGATATGACACAAGATAAAGATAAGAAAGAAAAACCTGAACATCCCTTATTTTCTAAGATAAAAGAAGCACTAAAAGGTAAAGATAAAAATGAGCATAAATAAAGTAGAAAGAATAAATAATAACTTATACTTTATAGGTGAGATTACACCGGAGTCTATCAATGATGTATTAAAAGAAATTCATAAGTTAGAGAAAGATAAGAATAATACAACTCTCAACTTCTATTTAAGTTCTGGTGGTGGAGACGTATTTGAAGGACTCAAGTTGTACGATATTTTAAATTCTACTAGATTAGAAGTAACGATCTATATTTCTGCTTTTGTAGGTTCTGCTGCTACATTCTGTTTATTTACTACTAGGCATAAAGTAGTGATGTATAGAAACGCAATATTAGGATTTCATGAGTTAAGTCATTATTCCGACCACCGATTTAGTAATGGTACGGCCGCTCATAAATGTTCTGATAAATTAATGACTAAGATTGTAGAGATTTATAATAATCGGAGTTCAGAAATCACTAAAGAATGGTTAGTAGTAGATAAATATTTAGATGCAGAAGAAGCTCTAGAAATGAGAATTATAGATGAGGTAATTTAAATGATTAATCTACCAATCGCAGTTAATAGTGAGTATACTGAAGAGTTAATTAACGGAATGTTGCTCATTCTAAAACATCAGCCAGACGCAAGACATGATTTAACTACTTCTTATGGAACTTTTATATTTGGGTCAGCCGATAGAGATATAGGAGAAGAAGATGAAACACAACTAGCTATATTGAAATGGGAAGTATATAAAGATGTGATAACAGGTAAAAAGTATTGGGCATATGTGTATTAATTTTGAATGAAACACAAAAGAAAGAATTAAAAGATGGTATTGAGAAGAATATTGAAGCTATTAAAGCAGCTAATAAGGAGTACCGTAGATTTTTATTAGACCAAGACTTTATATTTACTACTGAACAGAGTTGCTATTATTGGACAACTTATTTAGCAGTACATAAAAGTTTTATAGATAGATTTATAGAACACGGCAGAGACTACTATAACAAAGAAGAAGGTTTAGAACCAATTCCTGACTGGGCAATTATTGAAATAACTAAAGAAGTATCAAGCTGTGAATAAAAATTGATTACACTACAACAAGCTAGAAAAGCTAAACAATCTTTACTTCCTACAGTTAAAGACCTTCTTACTGGTATTGGATTAGCTTATGATAAAGATGGATATTTCTTAATCGTTCATATATCAGAACCGATTGAGGATCATAATATTCCTAATAATATAGATGGAGTGAGAGTAGTGATAGAGATAACTGGATTACCTAAAATATATGGAAATTAGAGACAAAGCAAGTCAATATTTACTTAATGGATTACTTTTATTACTTAGAGTTTACCCAGATAGTAAAGCAAGAATAGGTTATGACCAAAATCTTAGTGTAGAAATGAATCATATAGATAATAAACTAACACCTGAAGAAGTCTTGCTATTAGAAGATTGGGGGTGGGATTATACTATAGGTTACACAAAAAAGAATAGTTGGTGGAATTATAGCGCTATTTACTATGATTAAAACGTATTATATAGATAATGTCTTAGGTTACATAACTCTACCAGCTCAATTTGATGTAGATAAAGTTACATTAGACCATAGATTAAAAAGTGTATGGCTAGACGAACCTCTTATAGTTCTTCAAGCTTTCTTAGGAGATACAGAAGAAGAATCAGAAATTAAAGTTCGTAATTGGTTCACTTCTAGAGATTTAGATATTAACGATATAAACAATTGGCACTATCGAGATATGTCGAATCATGCAATGATGTTCAAAACTTATGCAGTGTACTAATATGAGTAAAATGATCAAATTTATTAAATCATTGACTCCATTAGAATGGTTTGCAATATTTGTAGCTTTAGTTAGTCTGATTCTTAATGTATCTTTTTATTATTGGGTAGTTACTTCATTACTTTCACTACTTTAACTCGCAGAACTCGTTTAGAGAAAATTATGAAATATAGAATTTATAGAGTTAACCTAATTGGCACAGTAAATAACGCATCTATTGATTATCGAGATAAGAAAACTAATACTTACTTTGATTTCTTACATGAGAAAGATGCTAAAGAAAAAGCTAATGAATTAAATAATAGAGTTGAACATCCAGATATTGAGTATTGGTATAGATTAGTTGAGGGATAAATATGAAACTAAAATATAAAAACTATATCTTAGAAATTGAAGAGCTAAGAGCAGATAAAGACACTCTTATTACTGCTGAATGTAAAAATATTGGTTTTAAGATTAGCACTTGGGGAGGATACGATTATGTAATTGATAGCTTTAAGAAAAATGTAGAATTTCATATAAAAGAAAAAGAAAGAGAAGAATTACAAAGTGAAATATATTTTAGTTACAAGTCTTTTACTGCACGAGTAGGTTGGGATAGTGTACTTGGTTCTTGGTATACAACTTGGATTCATGGAAAAGACTACTTTAATATTCTAACTAAAGAACCTTATATTCTAACTGGTAAATATATCCAAGAGTTACAAGCTAAATTTGAAGATTATATTGATAACTATTTAAGAGAGAGAAATTAGTATGAAAATTGAACATGAGGGTTACGTTCTAGAAATTGAAGAAGTTACAGATTATGACACAGGTAAAACTACTCTCTATAAAACTAAATGTAATGAACTTTCTTATCTTCCACAAGGTATATATAAAACTGATTTGACTAATATAATTAGTAGCTTTAAAAGAGAGGTAAACTATCAACAAAAATTTAAAAAAGAAAAGGAAATTCCCTTATTTATGCAACAAAATAATTCAATAGAAGATAAAAATACTCCAATGGATAAAGACGTAGAATTAGTTAAGAACTTTATATCTGAGTTAGATAAAGTAGCTAGTGAAATGGAGTTAATAGAAGAAGATGAATATTCCGGTACTATTCTATCAGTAAAACTTAAGAGAGTCTATGACGAATATAAAGATAAAGTAAATCCTAGTACCTCATTTGAATCTTTCATTGATTATTACTCTTATCTCCAAACTAAGAAAGAAGAAGAGAAGATAAAAAGACTAATCATTGAGTATTTAGGTTACAAATTAGATATAGAAATTAAATCTACTAATCCTATAGCTTACCCACTTATAAAAGGAACTTGTAATGCTTTATCTTTTGTTAAGAGAGGTAACTATGGAAACTACTCTGATATTATTGATGAGTTTATGAAAGAAGTAGAAAAGATAACTAAGAACTAGAAGTTGAAAAATGAATATAATACTTGGACTAATCAACGGATTACTTCTACTAGCTCGATTACATCCTAAAAGTAAAGCTACAACTTATAATGGTGACGTCTTCTTTGAAATTTTAGCTGAAGAAACTCAACATATTAGTAATGAAGATTTAAAAGTTTGGAATTGGTAATATGATAAAATACACAGCCGACGAATTCTTTACTCAAGGCTCAGGAAATGTAGTTCTTTGTGGCTCTACTAAATATTTCTTCCAAGCTATGAGATGTAACAAACTACTTACAGTTAAGAACTGGATTGTAACAATGTGTGGAAGCTGGGGTCATTCATTTGATTTATATGACAATACTTCTAAAGATAATAAGGTTAATTTAGATTTACTTCATTTCTATAAAATCTATCAGTCTCATGCAGCAGTTATAGTTACAGATGAAACTAACTACATTGGAAGTTCAACTAAGAAAGAAATTGAGTTTATTGAAAATATAGGTATTCCTTATTTCTGGTTTAACGGTAGAGAATTTAGTGGAGAGACAGAAGTAGTACCTAAAGATAATTTGAGTAGTTATCTTCCAATTATGGAGAGTATCAACGGTAAATCACTTTAATCAGATGAGAGTTGTTGTATCTGGTACAAGCAATATTAAATACGAAGCAGCTAAGAAAGCAGTTAATCAATTAGATATAAGTGTGCAGTTGCTAAAAGTTCCACCTACCGAAATTAATGAACAACCTATAGGAGAAGAAGAGATATTAAGTGGTGCAATACTAAGGGCTGAGTTAGCTAAAGAAAACGATTTAATTTTAATTCCTACTTTATATCTTGGAATAGAAAATGGAATAGAAGAAGAACTAACTACTAATTCTTGGTTTGATTATGCTTTTATTTTTGGTATTTTTCCTGAAGGAGAAAGAGTAACTAGAACTATTAAATGTCAACTTCCTACCGAATGTGTAATAGCTACTTCTAAATTACCTGGAGGATTTAAAGATAATACAGTCGGTAAATACATGGCAAGTATAGGATTAGTAAAAGACCATGCTGACCCTCACATTGATTTATGTGGAATGAGTAGAGTAGATATTTTAGCTCAAAGTATAAAAGATCTTATAGATAGATGCTAGTAGTATTAAACAGTAATTTAAGAAAGAAGAAGTAAAAACTATGAATAACAAAATTTATTGTGAAGTTTATCGAGATAGAATAAGTGACGGTCAAAGAGTTAAAGTAGGAGAAGCTTATAAAACAGTTGGAGCTAGTACATGGGAAGGAGTTAACTGGTATATTAATAATTCCACTGAATATTACTATACTTGTTACGATAGCAATGGAAGAGTATTAAACTTATAATATTGATGGATAAGAGGTAGGAGTGTATGATTCTCTTACCTCTAATTAATTTATTCTTCTTTCTGATTTTTAAATATTTCTAAGATAAGTCTTTTAGTCCAATAATTATGCCGATGTACATCTTCCTCAGTCTTAGGATAATTGATGTCACAAGCAATCTGTTGACCAATAAATACATTGGGTAACTTAGATATTTTTTCATTAGTAAGAGGAACTTCTACTCCATCTATTTCTCTATAAAAATCTACTGTACCTTTATCATTTCCACGGACAAAACAATTAGTCATATAATTTAGTTTAATTAATTTCTTATAATATAGCACAATTAGATTTATGCCAATATAATTTCTGTCTCCTTAAACTTTCTCTAAACGCAGGATAACAACCTCTTTCTCCTGTCGCATTTTGTATTAACTCTTCTTTACCTTGATAACAAACTTTTCCATACTTACTTATTTTATTACAATAGTTTCCGTCTAGACTTACAGTATTAAATTTAGAGAAATATTTAGCTTGAGCTTTAGGAGAACCACCTAATAAATGTACAAATCTATCTTTAAAGAAACTTGGGTCTAATAGAGTTCCACCATGTGAAGTAGGTATCGAAAACGCTAACCAATATTCATTAGGTATTTCACATTCAACTTTTGGTATTATTAATAATCTTCCACAATAATGACTTAACTCTTTAGCTTGATATAATATTTCTTCTAAATCATCTAAACTTTCAATGTCTCTTGCGGTGGCTAATAATGGTTTATACTTCTTAACTGCTAATAAATGTTTCTCATGATTATAATCTTTCCATTTATTATCTACAAATTCTACTCTTCCATTGATTAATGTAGATTCAGACTGTAAACCTAATCTCCAATTTTCTTCTTTAGCTATTTTTCCATATTGATTCCGTCCTCCATCTGCACAATAGAATAGTAAAGGAAGTACAATGTTGTATCTCCAAACATTTAATTTTCTTTTCTTTCCTTCTTCTACTCGGTCTAGTATGAACCCTAATTTTTTATAAAATCCATTAGATAACAAATCTTCTGGACATTTGGCTATTATATAATCTTTCTTATGTTCAATAGCACTACAAAGAACTCTATAGAACAATAGTCTACCCCAACCTTCTTTTAATCTTTCTTTATTAACTGCTATAGAGTAAATAGTAGTTTGCTTATCTCTTCTATGATGAAAGTGGGTAAATCCTATTGTTTCATTATCTTCTACTATAGCTTCTAATTCATTCTTACTTAGAGATAGTTCTAATGCTGCTCGATTAACAAAACCTAACTCGTTCTTATATTGATTAGCTATTTCTTTTGCTCTTTGTACTTCATTCATTTTTATTACTATTATTATGAGTTTACTTCCTCAATCCACTGAACTAGGTAAATTAGATATTGTTCAAGTGTATGAATATTATGACGTACCTTGTCTATTTTCTTGTACTAATGAGAAAGGAGATTTATTTTTAGCTATTTGGTCTGATACTAATATATGGCTTTATACTCCTACTACATTAGCTAAATTAAATTAAAAAATTGAGATTAGAGATTATTTTCTTAATGCTGAGGTAATATATAAAGTTGTCTTAGATCCAGATAGAGTAGAAAAGATAAAAAGTCAAGAATTACTAGATGACTGGCTACCTGTGAAAGGAGAGTATTTATAAGTAATTGAAGAGGTAGGACATAAACAATCTTACCTTTTTCTAATTATATGTTTTTTCAAAAATTATATATACATAATCTTAATAATCACTAAAAAATATATGAACTTAGATAATCAATTGCCTTCTCCTAGTGAACAACTAAATATATTAATAGAACAATTAAATGAGAAAATGGAAATAAATAACTCTTTCGATCCTTTTTATGGTACTTATAAGAAGCCTAAGATTATCAACTTTATTTATGAAAGACCAGAATCAGGAAAAATAAGAAAATCAGTTTGTTTAAAACCACTAGATTTTGGAATAGAACCAGTAATGTCTAAATTAGCTGAAAGTCTTATCCGTATGTGGAATAATGATGACGATTCAGATAGTAATATAATGAATGTATTAGCTCCTTCTGCTATGGAAGATTGTAGTTATTTGGGTTATACATTCTTCGCAGATAAGATGTGTTTATCCGGTGAAGCTAGTATTTATATAGAAAATACAGAAGAAGATTACTAATTTCTAAAATAATTCTACTAGCTATCAGGTTATTATTTTAGTTAAATTTAGAGTAATAACTAAAAATGACCAGAATAATAACCGATACTCTAGTAGAAAATTAGTAAAATTAAGTAACTGATTTTATAATGAAACCGTTTTTAGATTGTTTCTTAGCAGCGGATACTATAACGTATTCTTTAATATCACTAGCTTTTGGAGTTTTAGTAATTCCATATTTTTTATAAATCTCTGCTAAATTATTTTTAATGTCTTCTAAAGAGTAGAAAGTATTTACTTGGTACTTAGTAGTTATTTCTTCTTTTACTACATCTTTAACTTCATTACAATGTGAATAGACTTCTTTTAGAATCTTAGTCTTGTTATAGCCTAGGGTTCTAATTCTTTTTGTACCTAGAACTTCTACTACATTCTTAATCTCTGGTTCTAACTCTACTAATTCATTAGCTCTATCCGAATTACATTCATCAATACAATCTACATATTCCTTAATTACATCTTTAAAACTCTGTTTAGTTAGAGAAGAGAGATTAGTATTATTGCTATCTACTATATAGTTATAAGTTTGTTTACTAGATAAATCAAATCCTGCGTTTATATAAGCATCTCTCAAAGTTAATCCATTTGTATATATCTCATTAACTATTGAGTAATTAAACTCTTCATTTAGTTTCTGAAGTTCATTGAATTCTAATAAGCCAGTCTCAGGATTGTAATAAGAGTAATAACCATCAATATCTAACTCGAACATTTTGAGTAAAGCTTTCTTTTGCTTATCATTCATTAATTCATTAAATACATTAATCTTCTCTTTAGTATTCTCTATCTTTTCAGCTACTAAATCAGTGAACTCTTCAGGTGACATTTCATACGCACCAGTATTATAGATATGATAAATTCTATCTTTGAAAGGATTGTTGATATTGCGAATTCTTCCTGCTATTTGATATAAGTCAGTTGAGATATCTACCAATGTAGTTTTTCTATTTACATTACTAATTACATAAACAATTCCAGTATCAGAATAGAAGTCTGCTCCTAAGAATGATTTGGAAGTAACGAAAGTGAAAGGTTTATTCTTATAATGCACATTAGCTATCTCAAAGTCATATTCAGGATTAATCTTATCCAATACAGATTGATTTCTCTCTGAGTTAGCGCAAATAATCTTTACTTCTTCTGGTTTTAATTTAGCATTTTTAATAATCTCAGCTAATCCTTCTACTGAATTAATAAAGAAATATGCTTCTTCACTAATTTGTCCGTCTATCTTTAACTTATTACCTGAAGCTTTATACTTCTTAATAATGTTAACAGCAGCAGAATACGGCTTATTAGTCTTTTCTCTTTCTAATCTAATCTTTCTAGTAGCAGACCAAATAATTTCATATTGAGGAAAGTCTACCAAGATAGAAGGAGTGAACTTAGGATTGATTGGAGTTGCCGATAAAAATGTACAATAATAAAACTTAAGTGATTCTTTTAATAATCCATCTATTGCTTTATCCCTATATGAATAGTCACTAAGAATTTTATGATACTCATCTACTAAAAGCTTGTAAGTTGTATAAGGCTCTTGTTCTAATTGTTCTAACCATTTAACTACTTTAGGTAGAGAGTCATAGGTAGTCATAATTTTAACTACTGCATTATTATCTATCTTCTCTATTAGTTGAGCTTTAAAATCACTAAATCTGATAGTTCCATAAACTCCAATAATATTTGGATGTTGATGTTGTTTATTAACTATTAATTCGATAGTAGGACAAGCAATAATATAATTAGTTTCTGAAGTAATTGCTATATATGAACCGCCAACTCCACAAGAACGTTTATTAACTATCCCATGTGGAAGTTCAGTCATGAAGTCTTTGAGATAGAGAGCTGTTGTTGGAGCTGTAACCTGTGTAATCATAATTAAGTATTCTTTTATTTACTATAATTATTATAACATAGTTTTAGTAAATTTAAGAGAATGCTAAAAATAAATAGAATAATAGCAGTTCACCTATTAGAGAATTACTAAAAAATAGTAACTCAAAATAAAAAAGGATAAGACTGCTCCTACCCAATTTATACTACTCTTTATCTGATTGTGTTAAAATAAAGATAATTAAGAAAAGGAAATTAAAATTATGGAAAATATGACAGTTGAAGATGCGTTGATTACGTTTGCTACTTATTCAGGTGATTCTAGCCATCAAGCAGAATTATTTATAGCTAAGAATATTTTAGAAGAATCTAATCAAACTTTTAGTAGAGTCAGTTATGGTGATTTTGATATAGAAGGTGTTAAGAAATCTTATACAGTAATTAAGAATAATGAGACTAATGATTGGTATTGTTCTAAAGACTGTGAGTTTATATATAAGAGAAGTGTTGAAGGTAGAATGTTACCTGTTGGAATTAGGGATAAGAAGATAGGTACAGTAGTTCTTATGTATATGGAGTTAGAGAAAAAGAAAGAAGGTAATTATAAGTTTGGTTTATTTTATCCTGAGTTCTATATTTATATAGGAGAGAAAGAAAGGAAGTATATTAATTATTCTACTTATTACTGGTTTTATCCACCTAATTATTATCAAATAGAAGCTAAAACAATTGAATTTTTACAAGAGATTAAAGTTAGTGGAGAAGGTAAGAGTGAATTTGTAATTGGTGTTATGTCTCCTAAACTTCATAATGAAGATAAAGTGTATCTCTATAAAAATAAAGTTATTGAGTAAGTAATAAATAAATGAATAACCCTCAACCTGTATACAAGAAAGTACAAAAGACAGATAAGTTCATTCAAGTAGGTCAAGTAGATGAATATGGATTCTTAGAGTTTAATGTTCCTACTTATGAGTCTATCGGGAACGGAATGGCTCAGTTATTTTATCCTGAGTTTTATATTGATTATGAGACTACTAGAGTAATCAAAGGTGGAAGAGAAAGGAAAAACGATAAAGGTGAAGTGATAGGTATGGAGACAATATGTATTGGTACTTATATTGCTTCCATTGATAAGAAAGTATTTACTCCTAAGAATATACCGACTCAGCTAGTTAGTCTTAGTGGAAGTACATTTTTAGAACCAAAGGATTATCTAGTTACTGGTTATGTAGATAAAGATGGAATGGCAGTTTATTATGATCAGTTTATAGAGAGTAAATAGTTATGGGTGCTATAGAAGAGTATTTCCGATTATTACTAAATGACCCTATAGTAAAAGCTATTAATGAGTTAAGAGATAAGAGAATCATTGCTCAACAGAAGAGACGTATGAATTCTTTTGGTAGATGGTCAAAGATGATGAGAGATAAATATGAAGGAGATAAGAGAAATGTCAGATTATAACTATTTAACGTATTCTCAAGAACAACTGAATAGAGCAATTGAGTTATTAAAAGATAATCCTTTAGCTATAGAAGAAGCTATTGATGCTCTTAAGATTCTAGCTACAACTAAACCAATTTATAAGAAAGCTTATGGTACAGATGAGTTTGTTCAAGTAGGTAAGTTAACTGCTAAGAATGAGATTATATTCGCAGAACCGCGTCCTAGCGGATTCGATAAACCTAAGACTCATTTATATCCGAGTGATAAGAATTTAGCTAGAGTTAGTAACGTATATTGGACTGGATGGTTCGTATTTAACGAAGATAAGAGAGAAGAACATTTATCTTATTATGAGATTAGTAATAGAAACCAATTTCAAGAGATACTTTATTATCAAAGTAAGAGAGATGAAGTAGAGACTTGTTATAGTCCTGTATTAGGATTTATGATGGGAGATTCTCGAACGGCAGAAGTAGTATTTTATGATCAGTATATTGGAGAATAAGTAAAAGTTGTTTATAGCTCTCTTCATTGGGAGCTTTTATTTTCTATCATGCAAAAACAAATAATAGTCTCATTAGGTCTAGTAATTCATGAAGGTAAAGTTCTATTAACTCAAAGGAAAGGAGTACCAGATAAATGGGAGTTACCAGGAGGGAAAGTTGAGTTTGGTGAATGTCCTGCTCATACCGCAATTAGAGAAGTTAAAGAAGAGACTGGCTATGATGTAGTAGACGTAAGAATGATTCCTTTAGTATATTCTCTAGTGAAGAAAGGAAATGGTAAATCTACTCAAATTCAAATAATTCTCTTATGTTACGAATGTATTAAGTTAGATGGAAAGACTACTTATGGAGATAGTAGTGTGAGTAGCATTCAATGGTTTGATGTAGAGGAGTTACCTTTTGATAAGATTATTGATGGTAGTAAAGATTTTATATTAGTAGGGATTTAGTGAGATGAGTAATTTAAATCTATATAAAAAATCTATTGATGGTAAATATTTTCTATTTGTTGGAGTAATGGATGATAAATGTGACATTATATTCAATGAACCTATTAAATGTATTCATCAAGTAGATTATGAAAGTCCTAGCTTATTTGAACTTCACTTCTATAGTGAAGATGGAGAAGTTATAGATAGATTTCCAGATAAGAGAGAATTATTGGTAGGTAGTATCAAGAATAGGTATTCTATTGGTTATTATGATGAAGATAAGATAGTATTTTGGGAACAATACATTAGAGGAATTTAGTTATGAGTAATGAAGAAGTAAAGTTAGAACTTGTAGAGATTAAAGAAGATAAGAGTCATAAAACTTTTATTTACAAAGACCCAGACAAGAAAGAAGCTCAGAGTTTAGTAGATAGATTATTAAGGAAGAGAGTAATATGAATGAATATGATTACAGCCCAATCGAGTTGTTGAGATTACAAACTGCTACTCAACTTACTTGTACATTTGTTAATAAGAGTAGAGTTTTAACTCAAGAAGAATTGAGAGAAGTTATTGATGATGCGTTTATTGCTACGGAATACTTATTGGAGAAGTGTAAAACTCCACAAGATAGAAAGATAAGAGTTCCTGAAGGTCAAAATATTTATTTGATAGATGGGAGTTTCTACTATGAATATATAAATGCTGAAGGTGAGAAAGTAAGAAATAAGTTAGGTGAATGATATGACTCCTGATGAATATTCTTTTTTGCAGAAATTAAGTCCTGATGAGTTTAAGGATAAGTTAAGATCTTTCATTGTCAATGGTAGAGAGATATTTGAGAGAGGTGAATATGCTCTAGTATTTATAGATAGTAGAGATACTGTTTATGCTTTACACTCGACTTTATTTGATGATAGAGAGTATTATCATGATTGGTGGGTGACAGTAGATGTATTGAGTTTTTATCACGCACATTATCCTGAATTAGTAAAAGGAAATGATATAGCAGCTATTAAGATTAAGAACTTAGATGATTGTTGGATAGCAGTTCCTAATCAGTTTAATTCTCAAGATTGGGAGGCTATTTATACTTTTAGAAAAAATAGACACACAATTGTACTTTTAAATAAAGATAATAAAGTTAATGAACCAGTGTATATAAAGTCTTCGATTCATTCTACTGCTCAAATAGCTATTGATTCAGCTTATAAATGGTTTGAGGAAAGAAGTTTAGATATTACAGATTTAGGTAATTGGATAGTGGAATAATATGAACTTATATAAGATTAATAGTCAGACTGGAGATAAAGTATTAGTTGGAGATTGGGACAGAAATACTCACGAGAAGATATTTCTAGAACCTAAGAATAAGATAAATATAAATAAAGTAAATACTTATAAATGTTGTTATGAGTTAGACGAATTAGAGTTTTTAATATTAGATGATGAAAGAGAAGTATTAGTAAATATAGATGAGACAGATAAAAACTTTGATAATGAAGCTTATACCAATTTCTTATCTATAGGTTATCTTGATAATGGTAAATTAGTTCTTTGGGATCAATATTTATGAATAGCATGACAGAAGATTTTATGAATGAGTATGATGATGTAAGTGCTATGAATGTAAATAAGTTTAACAGTCTTGTTTGTGAATTGTGGAAAGAATTAAACTATTTAGATAATAATTATGATGGCTTACCATTACAACCATTATATAAATTAGTGAGTTCATTAGCAGAGTTATCAGAAAATAACAGTTTAGATAATATGAATGTAACTACTCCATTTAGAGATGATACTGAGTCTTACGATTACTATAGAGAGAAAGAATTAGGAGAAGTAGAAGATATATTTAATGTAGAGATAAATCAAGGTAATGGTAATCCTATAACTTTAACTAGACGAGTAATTCGATGTAGTCAAGATGATGGTTCTTATCTACAATCGATGGTAGATGTTCTTAGTAAATTGAGAAAGGATAGATAGAGAGTTTAGTGATTTAATTGTTCATAGAGATACGGGTAAGACAGTTGGATATATGAATGAGTTAGGTTTAATCAAATGGGTAGATGATAGTAAACCAGATAATATTGATTTGGAAAGTATTTATGGAGCTACTGCTTGGTTAGATGCTGAAGGTAATATTCATGAGATAAAAAGGGAAGTGGTTGAGTATATGACTTATGAAGATGAGAAAAAAGATATTAAAGATTTCACTATACCTGAACTTCTTGAAAGGATAGATGAATTAGTATCTAACGAACAAGGATATATAGAAGAAATATCTAGATTGAGAAAAGAATTGGAGGATAATCAAAATGAGTAATAAAGATACTGAAGTAGAAAGATTTAAACTATCTAACTCGATAATGGATAGATTGTACATTTTGTATTTTAATCAGTTAGATATGAGAAGTAAACTATTAGAGAATCAAGATAATATATCTCATACAGTAGATAGTGTATTAGATCATATTCAGACTTTAATGAAGAAATTAGATAAACCTGTAGTTATTAACTCACCAATCACTATAAAGAGTGAAGATAGTAAAGATATTAATAAACACTTATATGATATAGCTAAGAAAGTAGAGAGAAGACAGAACTCCAATGTAGTATCTCAGGAAGTTATTGATAAACATATGAAAAGATTTGAAATTGCTAGTAGAACAATTAGTAAAGAAGAGTTCATTAAAAGATTACAAGAATTAGATTGGGGTAAGATAGAGGAAGACGTTATGAGTCTTAACGAAGAAAAGAAAGAATATAAAGTAGATAAGTTAGATTTAGTGATTGAGAGATTAGATAAATTGATTGAGCTTTTATCACCCGTTACGAGTCAGAACGAGACAGATAAACCAATATATGACTTTGAAGTTAGAAGTATTTTTATTGATGATACTGAATCTAAAAAAGAAATTAGAGAGAAAGTTTTAAGGGAGTCTAAAAGACTTGAGGAAGAAGAAAAGAATATAAATAATCCAACTAGAGATGTATATAAGAAGAATCTAAAAACTAATGACTATATAAGAGTTGGTTATGTAGATAGTGATTATAATTTAGAGTTTTACGGTTATAGTGAGAGAACCAAAGCTTTTGTACCTAATGTTTATGCTGCTGATTGGTATGTAATGGAAGCTAGTATGAGTACAGATGGTTATTTATATCCTGTTTACTCACCTATATTACCTATTTACTCTATTAAGGTTAAGCAGTTTGGTAAGTCTGGTGGAGTTTTAGGATTCAAAGATAAATATGATAGAGATATTTATTATGATTATTTTATTCAATAGAAGCTAGTTTAGATATAAAGAACTCCCCAGGTTATGATGACTTGAGGAGTTTTCTTTTATCTTTCTACTTCTACTTCTACTATTTGTTCATGAGCAGGTAAAGATAGTAAATGAGTGTTAGAAGATTCAGATAATAGTTCTTGTCTTCGTTTTAGTAATTGTTGTAGTTTATCTTCCATTGCTTTAGGATCTGTTTTTAATTTATTTAATTGTTTAGCTTTATCTTTTACTTGTATTTCTTCTAGATGTTCTTGGAGTGAATCAGTTCCTATTATAGATTTAGTTAATAGATGGATTTCTTTTATTACTCCTACTACATCTTTAAGTTCTCTAGGATTTATTGGTGGAGTTTCTTCTGGATTATATGAGATGTCAGAGTTTTCATCTAAGTTATATTGTTTAAAGTAATTAGTAATCATTTGTGTAGCTTTAGATAATTGACTAAGAGCTAGACTATCTGACATTGTAGATTCGCCTAGTAGAGACGTTACTTTTCCTTCGTCTAGTCTTCTTCTTAATTTAGAGTCAAGAAGATCTCTTTGTGCTACCCATTTCTCTTTTTTACATTTAGCTGCTAATGTTGGTTCTGGTATATTGTATTTCTCAGATAGTGTTTTTAGAGTGAATGGTCGTTGTATTTGTATTCCTTCTTTATTGAATGCAAATTGACCTATCATGTAATCCAATCTGATTGTATCCCAATCCCATTTTTTCTCGAATGCCATTTTCTTATATATCTTTTATATGTCGGTATAGATATATAGTAGTTCATTTTTCATAGGTACTTAAAATTTAGATCACTTAGTTTCTTGTATAAAGTATTTGGTATAGGGGCTAGAGAGTAGTAACCACCTCTCTCAATCTCCTTTCTTCTATCACCTAATCTCCCCAATCCCTTTCCTCCTATACATCCCAGCCTCCAACACTCTTCTTCAATATCAATCTCAAATCACCTACTTGCAATCAGGTAGTTCTATAATAGATACATGAAGGGAAGAGAAAGCTACTTAAAGCTAATCCAATCTTCACTACTCCCTCCCAGTGAGCGAGAAATTAAACCCAGAGACGGACTAACGCCAGTCGTTTTCCCGATCTACCCTTTCAAATATAGGATATCGAGCTAGTCTCCTTACCTATACTGATAAGGGATTAATCTAGGAGTTCTTGCCTATGTAGCATTTCCTCTACTACTTCTAAAGTTGGCTCATAATGAGTTGATTACCTCCAAATTTAAGTGCTTCTGAAATCAGATAGGTTAATCCTATGTTGCTTGAGAAAAGTCTGAGAGTAAGTTGATTACCTCCATAGCTGTTACCGCGTCAATCTAACAAAGATAGTCACATCAATAGCTAAGGTCAAGCAAATTAAATATCTCGCTTAACATTTTTTGACTAGCATCTGTAGTTACTGGCAAAGCATTCAGTTAACGAAGGATTCTTGATAATTATGACAAGCTCAGAACCTTGATAATTAAATAGCGTACCGATGATAGTCCACTTGTCAAAAAAGTTACCCCGTAGTAACTAGGGATTATGTAGCGAACGGTTAAGCCATAGAGGATGGTATATCGATTCTATTCGCACGATACTAACTAGCCAATCTAAAAAGTTTAGGGGATTTTAACTTATATTACCTAGTGACAGTATGGTAATAGTTAGATAGTAGAGTGCAAAGGAAAGTCTACTAAACTATTTTGAGAGTGTAAGGTGCAATTCCTTAAATCGGTTTTCTTCCTACTAATGGGAAGTAACACACAAACACGAAGGAGAGAATATGAGTTTAGATGATGCAATAGCTGAAGTTACACCGGGCTATGAAACATTACAGAGTGAGTATCCAGACGTTAAAAAGTTAATGGCAAAGCTTAAAGCTCTCACTGATACTAATCTCAAAAACCTTGTGCATGATGGGGAATTGTTTTTACAGGAGCTAGAGCAGCAAGAAATACAAGAGTTTATGGACAAGTTAAATTCTTAAGCACGATTTCATTAGTTGTGGGGTTCAACTCCCCATCTAAGTTTTGTTACTCAATACAGAGTGACGTTATCAAAGGAGAGAACAATGAAACAGCAGATACAACTAGAGCTAAATAGCATTAGTGAGAAAGAATCAGAAATACTCACGCAATGGTTCGGTAAACCAGAATGTCAACAGAAAGCAGATGCGAGACTGAGACTAGGTGAATTACTTGATTATCGTAATAGACTCTTAACTAGAGCAGAGGCACTTGGGTATAGCTACATTCCCGAAGAAATATCTAAAACTCAGTATCGGTATGTTTTAGTTGAGAAATAGTTAAAGGTTGCTCAGACTCAATGGTGGGGATAAATCAATCAAAGGTTTATCATTACGTTCAATTCGTAACTGAGCTTTTACTTAGAGAACAGTGTACTAATTCACTCTAAGTTCTTTGTCAAATGTCTACTCAAACACAAACCACAAGCAAAGAAACCGCATTAGTTATATGTTGGTTAAACGATGAGAAAGATAGTCTACATTGCTATTACTCTCTCAATGAAAAAGAGTTAAAAGATTTGTTTTCTGACTATATGATTAATACACTCAGACCTCAATCTATAGCAGATGCCGCATTAGCTCTAATTAACATTGCCCTAGAAGAAAGAGTAGATTGGGTAGCTATTAAGGATTGGTTGGAAAGAAAACAAAAATCAAATGAGTTTGAACAATGGTTAACAGAAAATTACACTATAGCAGGTAAAGGGTATTACCTATCTACTAATTCAACTGACTTTAAGCACTACGAAATTAATCAACTTATACAGCTATTCAACTCCCAGTACAACTCAAATGTCAAAGATCGAATAATTTTTGCTTAGTACAGGAATCCTATTGTCTCTACTAAACCCGTCTAAAGTCAATGGTGGCGACTAGCTCTAAGTTAGTTATCTAGTTCGATTCTAGATTAGGCGCTTCCTGGTAATTTATCCCAGGTAATAAGAGGTCAAAATGATTGAGATTATAACTGATGATGGCTATACCCTTATTGGTAGAGAGACAGCCCAAGCAATTAAAGATCTACTATTCTCTAAACTACCCAAGGTTATCAATGTAGTTAAGGGTCGTTATCCCGAATACCTCAAATCTTTGTACATTCTCTCATCTACTATATATCACACCGACGATAAGACTGCCAAGTACAAAATCGCTACAGTTCACAAATCTATTGTTACTAACACTAACCTTAAATATCTAGTGTTAGATGAGCATAATAACTATAGAGGTTTTGCAGATAACGAATATCAAGCAATAGAGTTAGCCGAGTTAATCATCAAAAAGCCTTTGTATACTTAAAATCCAACGGTGGAAAGAGTAACTAATAACTACTCTACTGGGTTCGATTCCCAGTTTAAGTATTCCTGGTAGTTCTTATCAGGTAATTCACACACTTAGATTTTTAGAGGTTTCCATGTATCAACCTTTTGATTTTGACCAAGCTGCTAGAGAGATGATTGGAAATCCGGATTTTATTGTGAGAGAGAAAGACTTAGTGATTAGTAAGGTGCGACAAGTTCCCTCGCCTTATCAATCAATGTATATCTTAGAAGAAACTGGGGGCTTAAATGGTGGCTTTAGCATTTACGGAATTTCAAGGGTTACTGGTAAAAATCCAGAGTATTTCTTGATTTCCAACGCACTTAAAAACTTTGTTGATGCTTTTCTCACCTTTGATGAAGCCGAGCATTTAGTAGTCAAGCTTCAGAAAGCAGCAAAGGATACTGAGATTAAAGTCAACGTACAACCATCTACTCTCACTCAAGATGAATTGAGACAGCTAGATCATTTACTGTCTAAAGCTCGCTTAATTCTTAATTCTAGTGAGGCGAATGTTTTTGTCTGTCTTGATGAAGAGTTGGGGGAGTTGGTGCTATTCGGTGAGGTTCTGAAAGGCGATGATGAGGAAAGTCTATATCGTACAATCTCAAGTCAAGGGGTTAGCGATGACAGCTTCACAACTAATCCTAATAACCGCTTATGTACTTGTGGTAGTGGTTGGGCTTGGGTAAATTGCCCAGAAAATAGTAATTACTGCGGTTAATCAATTCTCAGCCCGGAGTTACTAAAAGCATCTAACAACACAAACTAGGAGCAAGAACAATGGCAGAAATTAATGACCCCGGAAAACCCACACCTTGGACTACTAAACAACCGATACCTTCACCGCAATATCCATTAAGTCCGCGCAAAGAAGTTACTGAGGAAGATTTAGACAAGCTACGTGACAAGATTAATAATGCTAATTACTTTGAAGAGTTAGCTAAGTTAAAATCCCGAATCATTAATATGATGCTAGAGTAGCTTTTACTTACTCTCTCATATTTTCACCCTCTATTAGTTTGGTTAGCTGGTAGAGGGTTTTACTACTTAGGCTACTTATCCTAAAGAGTAGTTGTAAAGTAGTGTACATTAAAAGGAGTTAAAAATGAGCAGTCAAAGTTCTGAATTTGCAGTCATTGTAAAGGATGTATATTGGAATGAACAGCATTATCAAAGACATTGCCCTAGTCATTATGTAGCGAGTATAATCACTAATTGTCAAGGTGGTGAGATGACAGAGGATAGTAGGAGTTGGTATTTTGCTCCGGCAGGTAATGGTGAGAAGATGAGATACCTAGCGGATGATGAAGCACAAGCTAAGAAAATCTCAGAAAGATTCAACAGATTATGGTCTCTGGGGATTTATCAGAGTCTTTCAAAACTTACTCATTAAGGGCTAACAAAATAAATGGAAACTAATCAAAATTGTGTAAATGCCAAGCTAGTCCGTTTTGAATTTGGTGCAAGTGCAGATGTACCTGGAATGTTATCTGATTTCCCTACTCCGTACTATTTCGCTTTTGTATTTATGAAAGGTGGATTAGAGCATAAAGAAGTATTCCCATCTAGTAATGTAGGTCAAGCTTTAGAGCTAACTTATTTACAATACATCGGTCAGATTTTAGAAAGAAAAAAGAAGTACAACGGCACTATAATCTATTATTTCTCTGGTGGGGATACGATTCGTTTTACTTAATACACTTTTTCCACCTCTAGATTTGTGGTTATCTTCTAGAGGTATTGATACCTTACATCCTAAAGCTAGGTATCTGTTAACGTACACAAGAGGAAAAACTCATGCAAGAAATTTACAAAGATAACGAGCAAGATTGTTATGCAGTGATTAGGAATGCGGATAATTTTTTAATGACTGTTGAAGGAGATTTTACCTCATCAGAATGGATGGGAGATGCTGACTTAAGAACATCACCTAATCACTGGAAAAAGTACGGGATTGAAATTCCCTCTGATTGTCGAGTGGTTAAAATCCATAGATGGTCAAAAGTAGCAATATCTGAAATCTAATCTCATCACTTCTGTATAGTTCGTTGCTGTACAGAGGTCTTTATACCCTATACCGATAAAATTGGGTAGATGTACACACAAAGGAGAGAGAATCATGAATAACCTAAAAATCCGTTCTGAGATGGTATATAATCCTAAAACTTTTGACAATCGTTATGCCGTCTATTTACCAGATTGTATTAATCTCGACATGGTAGATCAGTTAGCTATTGATTTAGGGGCTGTCAACTACTCTCTAACTAAATCTCATAGTGGAGAACTCTACCTTACTGCTGATAAGTTTGAGAGACTAGAAAATCAAATTAAAGAAGCCTGGTTACAGAAGTTAGCTACATCAAAGTAAACTAATCTACTCGCTCTTATGTAGTTGGTTGCTATGTAAGGGCTTTGATACTCGACATCCATAAAATTGAGTATCGCTTATCCACTAACTAAATCACAGAGAAATCAAATGTTACAACCTACACAATATGATGCAGTTCTCGGCGGACAATCTCAACAACTTAAGTCTTACGATGTGGTATTAGGTGGTAAAAGCTCAGTACACAAAGCTATTGAGATGTTAAAAAATCCAGAGTGTTACGAACAAGCGAAGAAAGTATTATTAGCTCAACCTAAAACGACTCATAGAAAACTAGAGTTAACTAAGTTTAAGAGTGCTGAACAAGCTAGTGAGTATATGCGGTCTATCATTGAGTTTGGGAAGCAAATACAGGGACAAATTGGAGAGTATACTGACGAATTCAAAAAGAACAAAGCATTTATATGGTTCTCTACTCCATCCATTAAGAGAGTAGGTTTTAGGTATCTAATAGACCCTAATAATCTATGTAAGTGGGATGAATACGGGCATAAAGTACAATTACACAATTTTATGCGCCGAGTAATCAAGGAGACGGGAAAATATCACAGAGATAGCGAAGTAGTCTGTCGAATTGCATTTAAGGACTTGCAGACCATAATAGAGGAGTTACCTAATGCTTTCAACTTTCGATTCGTTGAGTATGACGCCGGATTAGTAGAGCCACAATTTACACCTGATTACTGTAATTATGAGTGTGACTATGCTAAAAATCACGACTCTAAAACTTTAATTGACCACTACTGGGATGTTAAAAATTCTCGAATGATTCTACTGCCTTAACAACTAATAGGTGAATTCATAAAGCCTGCTACTAAGGTGCAATGCCTTAGTTAGTCATTGTTCATTAAATAACTAGGAGTGTTCGTCATGTTACCTAATAACTTAGTGAAGACTAAGAAACTTTGTGCTGAGTATTTAGTCTCTTGTCTCAATCTTTCTGCATTTTCTCAAACTGTTCATTACATCAAATTCACTACATCAATTCAAGCTGAGGATAAGGAAGTCACAGTAAAAGTTAGTGGAGAAGAACCCGAAATCATCGGTTATCTTCATCCAATACAAAAGAATATCTGCAATAGATTTCCCGACGCTAAGAACTTCTCTGTGAGTTTAGACTCTGTTCTGCATTTTACTTCTGTATCTAACAATTGGGTATATGGAGTAATGGTATTATCGCCTCTAGCTATAGAGGAAAAAACAGAACCCGCAGAACCTCTAGAGAATACTACAAAAACCATCGAAGTAGCAGAAGATAATACTCTAGAGCCTGAAATCTTGGAGCAAGTTGAATCAATCTCCGAATCTCCAAAAGAAATCAACGAATCTTCAGAAATCCCAGAGATTATTGAATCGTCATCAGTAGTTGTAGAGGAAGGTGAATTGGACACTGCTTACATCTCAGAAGTAACTAAAACTACTTTTGAGATTGTACCAGTAGCAGAAGACACTGAACCTCTTGTCATTCCTGAGCCGATGGGAGTATACATCTCATTACCAAATTCTGAAGGTAGACAAATCAAAAAACGTCTTGATGTATCTCTGTCTAAAATCACTCCTTTACTCACTGGATGGCTGTTTGTAACGGAACAGTTGAGAGAGTTTAAAGTAGCACTAGATAACACTCCACATAACGCTTTGACGCTCTACTTGAATCCTCCAATTGTCTGGTATGTTCAAGATGTAGAAACTACAGAAAATATAACTCTTGATACTTATCTATTGAGAGAAACTAAAGCACTGTGTGATGAGCTTAAGTGTTCTAGAATTGATGACATTCTCTTCGATAAACTCAAGGCTACTCTAGACCCTACTGAATTCCGCAAGTTAGAGAAAATCAAAAACTCTATCGTCAATAAGGAGAGCTACCACAATCAGACAATAGAAGTCAAAAAAGTCTCAAAGCAGTTAAGGCAGAAAGGTCAAGCATCTGAAGGAGTAGCAGAGATCAGACCAAGGGGTAAGGGAAGCATCCAACGTAATAAGAGAGTATCCATCCCGGAGTTAGATAATATCTGGCTTATAACTCCAATCAAAGAAGAGATAGACGGACAAACATATCTAGTACAAGAGTACATTGAGAAGACTGACACCAACTTTTATCAACAGAAATCTCGACGGATAGCTTTGTTTGATGGCGGTCAATTACTCTATTACAATGATCTACAGACTCACGAGCAAGATTTACACGAGATTTGTCCCTTAATTGAGGTAGATGGAGTAAAGATATTTCCGAGTCAATCCATTAATCAAGTAAAGCTCGAAACTCTAGAATGTGAGAACCCTAAAGACCCACCTGAGCGTCACATTTATAGAACCAAGATGCGCTCTTATTTTGTAGACAAGTTTGGGGTTAAACATCCTTATGATGAAGCTACAGAAGTACCAGAGAGAATTGAGTCCTCATTCTACCATCCTGCCGTAACGTTCAATCGTGTACTTCCTCCCCCTCCTGACACTACTAAGAAAGTTAAGAGAGTAGAAAAGACTGAGAGAAAGACTCCTAAGCCAATCAAGTTAGAGAATGAGAAAGTTGTATCGGGTTCTGCTACGTTCTATGATGTGATTGGTACTGTCCCATGTCTTCTAAAGCTGAATCCATCAATTACGGGGTACACTCTAACTGCTCTACCTGTTAAACTACCTGACTCTTACTGCTATCACTTAGCAAGATACATAGCAGGAAACGTCCCTCGATTATCTGGTATCTCTTATCTGCATAAAGAAATCCAGAGACTCAAGAACATCTCATCTGAATTTTACGGCGGGATTCCTAGAACGTCTTTAATCTCAATGTTGACTAATCTACTTGATGGATTAGTAACAGAGAAGAAGATTGACCCTAAAAACTTTCTAGAGTCTAAGAATAAACTCAAAGAAAGACTTAAGCAAGCTCAATTTTTAACTAGCTCTACTAATCCTTACTACGGATTTTATGAGTTAGCGAAGGTGTCAGTGGTGGAAGAAGTGGAGGATCAGAAATACACTTATAAGCTGACTAATCAATCCACAAATGACGCTGCATTGATTCGACACAATCTTCCGAGTGTTTTAAATTGGATTAGGCGGGTAACGTACAATCTCAGAGAGTATTTTGGAATTAAAAAGCCAGATATCCGTGAGATCAGAAATTATCTAGAGTCAACTTTCAATTACTTTGGGTGTAAGCTTTCTGTTTATTATGACAAGAGACGGAAAGGAATCTACATTGAAATAGAGCATAAAGGTCAAGTAGTATCTGAGCATCACTTAGATATTATAGACCCTGCAAATACAGAGCAACGATACTCGAAAAAGAATGAGAAAGGAGAGATAGAGAAGCACGATAGAAACTACGGCATTGTACCGACTCGATTAGCAATTACAACTGCTTTTAACGAACACAACAACAAAGAGGTGTTTCGCGCTCTCTTAAGATGTTCTTTAGATGAGATGGAGTTAGTTAACTTTTCTGAATCTCAACTTAGAAAAGTGATTAACAAATATATCACTGCTAATAGATCTGCTTTAGTAGGTGAAGGTAAAATCACTACTCCTACAAAGGTTACTCAAGTTGCAGGGTTTATAGATACGGGTCATGGTTACTCTGCCATTAAGAAAACCTTCCTCAAGTTTATTCGCCCTTTCACTTCTGAGAGTGCAGTCAATCTAGGGAAGGTAATAGACCTCACAACTTTAAAACCTTACTCTGAGCATGACAGCACTCATTTACTAGAGAAGATAACCGCTAATTGGAAAAAGTGGACTCAGAAAGATGATTTAGAGGTTATACTCGGCGGTCAGTCAGTAGGGAAAAAGAATCCTGCTAAATTGATGTTAAATGTTCACAATCTATTGGATAGAAACCCACAGCTAGACTCACTTGTCTGGGGTGACTTAATTGATACTTTCTATCAACTCTCTGGTTTATCTATTGGTTTTCGATGTTCTAATGGTGTCATCCTCACACCTTGGACTATTTACACCAATGATATAGAAAGATGGGAACATCGGATTAAGATTCAGTTAATCTCAGTAATCCGAGATAATATTAGGCTACCTCATCCAACTGATAAAGGTAAAACAGTGATTTCGGGGATTGAATCTCTACTTCAGAAAGAAATTGGAGATAGAGTTAGCCCAGAGAAAGGTAGCTTATACTCAATGCTCTACCATTGGTTAAGAGAGTATAGCAAAGATAGAGACATCAAGAAGCATCTAACTTCTTTACATGACGAGCTAGACACTATCAAGAGCTTAGCTAATGATTTAGTTTAGTTTTCTCGGCTGGGATATACCTGGTAAGTTGTCTCAGTCATCCCTAATAACTTAATAACGGGAATAAAATCCTACCTAACTATTAAGTGATTTAGGCTCTCAAACCTACACCTAAGTAGGAAAACCGCAAACACTCACAAAGGATCAAACAATGTTAGATTTATCTGCAATCGGTCATACAACTTTTGCCTACAGAAGCACCGAAAAAATCTCTTACAAGTACAATCCGGCTACTGAGAAAGAGAACAAGAAGGGAGAGAAGACTTACACTGCGATTCGGGGTTCAGCAGAACGCGAAATCTCTATCCGCTGGCATGATGATGCGGAAGGGGAACATTTAACGTTATGGGATAATACCAGTCAAGTAGCTAAATTCTCACTTACCTCGGCTAAGATAATGCTCTGGAATCCTTCACCTGCTTATACTGAGGATTCCGATTTAGTTGCCAAGCCGACAAACCCGAATAATATCCCCATCGTGTCTACTTCGCTCTATACTTTCTTTGAGGGTTGGATTAATAGCACACCTTTCGCTAAGTATCTCAATCAACTCTCACGGGAGATGGTATATCCTCCAAAATTAGTTAAACTTCTTCTCTTGTTCATTGCTTATCTAAACGTGAGAACGAAAACAGCGGAAAAAGTGGGAGAATTAGCAGAGAACATCGATTTAATGGTTGATAAGGATTCTGTGGCAGCAGTGTTTAAGATTCTTATTGGTCAAGTTGTCGGCGAGACTCCACACATGAAGCGTCTCTATGAAGATGCACCACAATATCTTACTCTACCTGTCCCGAAAGAGGATGAAAATGAGACTCTTGAGACTCAAAATACTGAAATAGAAGTAGAAAATCAGGAATCCAATGTAGTAGTTGACATAACTCCATCCGAAAACCCGGAAGAACCCGCAGAAATCACTGAAATACAGAAGAAGTAGACAATTAGTTCTCAATTTCTCTTGTTTTTCCTCCTAGTCGGTCGCGCTCTTATCCTTTAACCGGGATAGGGGCGCTTTTTGTGTCTAAATTTTGACTAAAAAATCAAGGTTAAGCACAAGATTTTAGCTTTTTGTGTGTGTTTTTTGAGTAAATTTAGTTTTTTGGAGAATTACCATGTATATTATCCGTCGAAAATCTTACGAATTGTTAGCTGATGAATTTTCAAGGTATCAAAACATTGACGATACATTTTCTAGATTAAGAGAAACTCTAGATAATCCTGAGTTACTAGAGATTTTAGTTCTTTTAGATAGCAAAGGACATTTAGAGAGTATTATGCAGCAGATTGATGAGGCTATTCATTGTACTTTAGAGTTAGAAGAGACACTTCAGTTAGATATTACTGGCTTTGCTAATCGATTCTTTCTAAGATTAGTAAACTTAATACCTAGCAAATCTTAATTTTTCACTTTTTAGTAGTTAATCAACTCTCTAGATCCTAGGTCTGGGGAGTTTTTTATTTTTTTTGGGATAAAAATGTTAAATCTCACTCAATCTCAGTGCATAGAAATAAAAAGAAGATTAAAACCCATAAGTAGAGTAGATATGGAGGGAATGTTTGATAGACATTTAAATAGTTATTTTGCTTTACCTATAAAAATGTTTGGTAAAACGTATTATCCAGCAGAAGTTTTTAAGCATTTTGATAGAGCAGCTTATGAAAAAGAGTTAGATTATTATTTTGAAGATAATGGTCTATATATTAAAGTTGATTGCGAATATTATCGTGCTACCTCTATTAGAAAATTATTGAACCTTAGTTATGAGGAATTACCTGTAAATTGGTCTTTTAATTGGAGAGGGAAAGAAGACTATTCAGCCTATCAATGTTATCTAGATTCAGAAAAAGAAAGAGAAGAAGTGTACAAACGTTTAGCGGAGTCTTAAGGAGAGAGAGCTATGGATTTTCAAGAACGATTATCAAAGCTTAACAAATCTATTGAAGGAACAAGAGAACATATTAGAGTTATTGAGAGACTAGGAGATTTCAAGTTAGTAGAGGAGTGGAAACATTGGCTTGAAACTCAGTTAGATGCAAAGAAACAATTAGAGCAAGAAGTAGAATCGAAATTACCCATCTCAGTTAAGATTGAGAATCAAATTCTTCAAATAAAAGACAATAAAAAATCATTAGAGTCTCTCTACTCACTTCTAAAAGATTTTCTAGAGAATGAAGGTTATATTTTTGAGTGGGGTCACAACTGGAGAGGAGTACCAACAGAATTCGCAGTTTATTCTCAAGTCTTAGATGAGTGGAGAGAAAATCAAAAAGACTACAACAAAAGGAGAGATACTAAATATCCTGATTATGCCGTTATAAACTGGTCGGAACTTACAGACCCATATTTTATTGAGGATGAAGAAAATGTCGAATAAATCTGAGTTAAGAGTTTTTTGTGATACAGATGAAATAGCTAAGAAAATCTCTAGCAATTTAGAAAACTCAGTTGCAATAAATAGTCAAGTGTTTGTTTCTAATGATGTTTCTGAATCAGATATTAGAGAAGCAGCTAGAGGTGCAAGAGTATCTAACACACAATATTCAAGTACACAAGTAGAAGAATCTAAGTAGGAGTCAAAATATGATCTTTACAGCCACAGAACAACAGGTCAAAGAAATTACTCTTAACGCTATTAAAGCAAGTAAAGTAGTTGGAATGGGTATTTATCAAGATAGACATTTTAAAGGAATATCACTAACTACGGACGATATTGAACTAGATGAAGATGGTTTGTATATTGATTATTTCAGAGGAAGAATGATTAAGTTAGGAATTACTAGACGAGGAGAGAATATTTGGGAAATTAGAGATGATGTAGATGTTGAGTATCAAAGCTGGGGAGAAATTTACTCAACTGTTGAAGAGTTAATTAATTCAGTAATTCAACCTAAGAAGTTAAGAGTAGTTTTTATCAGTCCTGAGTTTGATGATGCGGTAGCTTTAAGCGGTGATTATTTTGGTAGAAAAGATTTACTTATCAAAGATTTCATGAAACAAAAAGAAATAGAGAGTCTTGATCTTCTATTAGGATTTTTTGGAGATTGGCAACTTTATATAAGAGAAGAACGAGGACACCCTTTATTTTCTTTTGGAAAGATAAGTGAAGTGTGGAATAGTAATCTCTCATAGTAGTTAGTCTGCTGGAGTTCTATGAGTTTGCCTCACTCTTAGGTTGAAGTCCTAAGTAGAACATTTCACTTTAACTTTAGGAGAATATCATGGACACTAAATCTCAATTAATTGACCAAGGTTACGAATGTCGCTCAGGTCATACTACTGGAGATTGGGCAGATTTTGGTTGGTCACACGACACGATTGGTAAGGAATGCAGTTTTGTAATAGTCAAGAAAGATTTTCCTGAGATTAAACACATTGCTGATAATGGTTCTTTAGGAATTATCTATCTGACAGATGGGGAACAGATGGAAGAGTACGAAAATGTAATCAATAAAGAAGGTGAATGGGAAGAAGTAGCTTATATTTTTGGATATGGTGAAACAGAAGAAGAAGCTTGGGAGAATGCTGTAGAAACAATAGACATTCTTAGCACCTAGATTGTCTAGTTCTGGGGAGGTGACTAACTCAGATGACTTATAGCTTAGGAGGAAAAATGAGTATATCACCATCTGACCACATTCTCAAAGAAGTAGAAAGTCGAGAACTACTAATCTGTGAGCTACCTTTTGAAGTCTCTAATGTATTAATCAAGGAAGAACCCGTCACCCCTTCTATAGCTGAGAAGTTAGAACAAGCCTTTGGATTAAAGAAAGAACTCTGGCTTCAATATCAAGAAGAATACGAAAACACCAAATTTAAGTTCTGGACTGTGAAGATTAATGGGAAACTAAATGTCATAGCAGGAAAGAATGACGATGCGATTAAGGGCTTATTATCTGAGGTAATAAATCAGAATCCTAAGACATTTCACATTGGGGTAGCAGTAGAGTTAACGAGAGGACAATATAGCAATTTGCTGAGAAACAATTTAAAATTTAGAGTTATGTCATGAAAATTCAAATTAGTCCTAATGGCTCATTTAGCATAGAAGATAATCAACTTCGGTGGGGTTTTGAATCTGAATCTCAATCTTCTACTTGTTTATACTGGCGGGGTAGTGGTACTGAAAATTGGATTAGTATTGGACGAGATAGTGTAAACCGATTCTTTTTTAATCTCCACATTGTTCTAAGAATAGGTGGATTACGGTTAGGGGCGGATTGGTTTTCTTACTAGGGAAAAGAGTACACATTAATTAAGGAGAGTATTATGTCACAATCTAAATTTTCTCATGAAGGTTACGAATTGATTATTACTCTCAAGGAATCTAGTTATAAGGGAGAATGTGAAAAACTTGGTTACTACGCAAGATATGAAGATATTGGTTCACTAATCACAAACTTTCTAGATTTTGTAGATAAGAGAACAGCATTAGGAAAAATACTTCAATATCAGCAAGAAGTATGGGAAAAACAAGATCTACTAGAAGAGTATTTAATAGGACTAGGATATTCTTTTTACACCTATACAATCCCAGGTAATCAAGGCAGTTATCGATGTGCAGTTAGTGCCGAGTATGAAGAAGCATTTCAAAAGAATAAGAATTCTGAGTTTCCTAACTGGGCTGTAGTTCGTATTTTTTAACTCAACGCGAGAAGTGGCTAACCCAATTTCACTCAACTTTACTTATTTAGGAGACAAAACAAATGGCAGCAGGTGGAGTTAATCCCGATATTCCAGATGAAGTATGGGAGGAAGAATGTCAACGATTAAAAAATCAAGTACAGTATGACCCAGCTTTTACAGCACAACTCAATCGAATTTCTGCTCAAATACCTGAAGTTGCAGAAACAATCGTAAGGATAATTTTTGACAAACCTAAACCTAAGAAGTAATCAAGTTTTGTCGAATCTTTCTCATTAGTAGGAGGTTACTAACTACTTATCTAATCAACATTACTTATTGCAGTTGCAAAACTTTTAGCTAAGGAGAACAACATGAGAAATTTCACATTGGTTATGGATACTTTCAATCTAGAAGTAGAAGAACACGATAGAGGAGGGAAATATGCTAAGCGTTATTCTGCTAAATGTGTGAAAGTGGGATTTAGTGTAGAGAATCACCTTAGTATTGAGTCAATTCTTTTTCCATTCTGTGAATATCTAGCTAAGAAACAGTTGAGATGTCCACGTAACCCATCAAAGTTAATCTATAAAGGATTTACGTTAGAGTTTAAATATCACGGGCTACGAACTTATGTAGGTGCTTGTAAAGAGATTGAGTTTGAAGGTGATGAGTATTTTGATGAATTAGTTGATAACTTTCTTGATAAAGTAGACAAACATTTGGAGAACACTATGAAGACTTTTTCTGTGGTTTACAATGATTTTACTTTAGAAGCTTGGCAAGAGAAGGAGAAGACAACAAATGAAATTCTTTGGCATGGTAAATGTGAAGCTATTAATTTTGAGGAATCAGGGTATCACTATCTAGACACTTTAGTAGTGAGCTATTTTCAAGAAGCAGTAGATGAGTATTCAAAACCAACGAAAATTGAGTATAAAGGTTATGAACTTGAAATCACTCAATCGGATGGACAATTTGAAGGTAAATCAATTATTAGTGGTAGCCGAGCGTTTTTTTCATCAAGTAAAGAGAAAGTTATTGAGACCTTAAAGAAACAAGTAGATTATGTAGAAAGGGAAAAGTTAATTTCAACAATCAAGAAGTTTCAAACAGAAATTGCTAGTAAGAAAAACGAATTAGAAAATTATGTACGAAAAGAAGGATACATATCTTGTAATTCAGAGGATGGTGAACGTTTCTATGTCCATCCAGATTACTACAATCAAGATAAACGCATACCTGATGATTGGGCAATAATACATATCTAGTAAAAGCCGAAACATCTTAGCTTCTCAGTTAGGATGTCAGTAGATAATGTCTACTCTGATGATGGCTTATAGAAATTACTATGATTTGTACTGAAATTAAAATAGCTAATCCATATTTAGAAGAGTTTGAGCAAGGAAAATATAATGACCTCTATCATTGTGTGGGGTCTAAAGAAAGGTTTGCATTAACTAAGCATTATTCATGGGCAATACCAAATCAAGAAGCTATTGATTATTTAGTATCTCAATCTCCAATAATTGAGATGGGAGCAGGTACAGGATATTGGTCTAAACTAATAAGTGATTCAGGTGGAGAAGTTATAGCTTTTGATGAATCCCCTTATGATAATCATTGGTGTAAAAATCAATAGTACGAAATCACTAAGATTAATTCAGTTGATATATTAGCTAATTATCCTAACCATACTTTATTTCTTTGTTGGCCACCTTATAATACTTCTTTTGCTTATGATTGTCTAAAAGCTTATAAAGGTAATCAAGTAATTTTTGTGGGAGAAGGTTCTGAAGGATGTACTGGAGATGGTAATTTCTTTGATTTACTAGAAGAAGAATGGGAAAAAATACATTCTATAGATATTCCTCAATGGTTTGGAATGCACGATTATCTAGTGTCTTATAAGAGGAAAGTGTAATATTCTCTTTTATTTAATGATTGAGAATTAAAAAATATGACATCACTAAATTAAGGAGAAAATCAAATGACTAATGAAACCGAACAATATTGGTATCCTGTAACTCAAGAAGGTATTCATTCTTACCTGAAGTCAAAGTCAGAAAAGACTAGAATGTTTTTCGATCTAATGCTCAACAATCCCAAAGTCTGTAGCATTCTGAAAGGATTATTTGTTCGTTTAGAGAAGAAGCAGTTGAGCAAAACTTTAGAGGAATACTCTTCAATTCCTGAATTAATGGAAGATTTTGAAGAAACAAGTAAGAAGAGGTTAGCAAATAAGACTTGGATTAGTAAGAAGTTTAGTGAATATGTTCTTATTCCATTTGTCATTGGATATCTAAATTCTCTTCTAGATGTAGATTTAGGCTCACTTAGACAGAAGGAAGAGGTTGAATTTACTCAAGCAATGTTTTTAGCTTCAATTTATCTACATCTGTAAAAGTTTGAGTTTAATGAGAGAAGGTAGTATATTTCTTACTATCTTCTCTTTTTTCTTTATTTGTACTTTATATTATTTAAAAACTATGGCTATTTTAGAAAGAAGTGATGTTCAGTTTACTCATATTGACAGTGAAAGTTTTATTATCAATACCAGTCCTTCTAAATATGGAGTTGTTAGAAATTTACTGTCTATACTAGAGAAAGAATACGAGCTACCAGTGCATTATGCAAGTGAGGAGTTAGGAGCAAAGATGGTAGTAATGTCTAAGCTTTTGACTGGGAAAGTTGATACTGACCAAATTACTATCGAAGAAGGACTAAACCCTAGATATGAGAATAAGTTTTATATAGAAGGTTCTCGTCACAGATTAGTTGGTAAGAATAAGGAAAAAATGATGGAGCTAGTAAAAGATATAGTTAGCCGACTAGAAAGTTTAGATTTGACAGTAGTAATTCAAGAAGACTATACTCCACCTACTAAAGAACTTTCTACTAATAGTTCTCCCTCTACAATAGTTATAGCTGTTGAAATTATTACTAAGTCATTTTCTAAATTATCAGAAAAACAAGAACTATGGGAAAATATACCAGAACAAGTCCAAAAAGATTTAAAGTCTGGAGATATCGAAAAATTCAAAGATATAGTAAGAGCAAGTGAGTTTCTTGGAAGAGGGATGACAGCTATTAGTGGTGATTTAGTTAAGAAAATACAGAAATTACTAGAATCAGGTTCTTTATCTTCCATTTCTGATTTGGATGGTAGAAAAGAAGCTAGAGGATTTCTATTATTGTTAGATTTGTATCACACGTTTGATATTCAGTAGATAGTTCTTATAGGCTTAGAAGTTTTAGTTTTCTGAGCCTTTCTTATTTTCTTAGGAGGTTAGATTATGTTGACTAGAACTTGGAAATGGACAGTATCTTTGCCTAAAACTAATACGGAAAATGCAGTAGTTTTAATTAGTGGAGAAAATGGAATTAGTGCAAAAGTTATATCTCAAAAAGAAGAAATAGATAGTTCAAATGTTATCTCTTACCTTTCTATTGGAGATTTAGAGACAGGTAATAAGGTAGCAAATCTCTATAATAGAATGAGAAAGAAGGGCATAACTCCTTACTGCTTAAACAATGTAGTAAATGCGGTAACTCTTCATATCAAGTCCTTAGAGTTGTTGTAATTCTAGGGACGTTATTACCTTCACTAAGTTCAAATACATAATTAAAGGAGAATATCATGATAGTTCCAACCGTTCCAGTAAATATTAATGAGTTTCTTCGTAAAGATTACGCTTTATGTCAAGCAATTCCAGATGATATAGATTTAGGTGATTATTCTTTTGTTGTAATACCTCAGTTTGTAGTAGGGGAAAAAGATAGAGGTTTTTTAGAACTTTCTAAGAAGGGAATAGAACATAGCTCTTTTACAGTATCAAGTGAAACTTTTAATACTGAAATAAATAGAGTCTTTGTATCTTATGAAGATTGTTGGAAAAAGGCTTGTGAAGATGCAAATAATGTAAGTAACGTTGCAATTGAATTAATAAAATCACCTAAGTGGTGGAAGGTATTAGTAAAGCCTAGATAATTCTCTGACAGTTAATTTCTTTTCACCTCTACTAAGATTGGTTGTTTTAGTGGAGGTTTTACTTTATTTTTAAGGTTATCCATAAAAATCTTAAGTAAAGTAGTTTGTTCAGCAGTTAACCCAACTAAAAAAATAATTATGACTAACTCTAATCGTATCCTTCCAGTAGTTGCAGATGCTTTGAAGACTTTTGTTTATGCCGATGAAGTAAAGGAAATTTTATCTCTAGCTTTAGCATCTATTGAAGCAGGAAAACCTATTAATCTTTTATTTTACGGCCCTGGTGGTCACGGAAAAAGTGAAATAGTAAGAGCGCTCTTTAAGGCACTACAACAATCTAAGGGTCAGAACTTTGGTATCCAGAGTTTCGGAGAAGGTATGACGGAAGCTAAGATGTATGGCGGGATAAACATGAAAGCTCTTAACTGTACTGAAAATCCACGGTTAGAATTTCAACCCGATAATTGCTTTTTAAACTGCGCTAATTATCTTTTTGAGGAACTTTTTGATGCTCCACCCTCAGTTCTACTAGCTCTTAAAGACACTCTGACATCTCGTTGCTTAAATAATGGACATCAATCTTATGAGATGAAGACTTTAATGTTAATAGCTGCAACAAACCGTAATCCAGCGGAAATTGCAGACATGGGAGCATCTTATCAAGCCTTAGTTGAAAGATTTCCTTGGCAGATTAATGTAGCATGGCCTTCTTATAATCAAGAGGCTTTCTATAACTTATTTTTAACTGCGGATAACAACTCTTCAACTATATCGATTTCTAATGATTTGAAAAAAGTATTAGCTGGACTGATTGCTGATGCTCATAGCAAGGGACAATGGATTAGCCCACGGCAAGCTATGGTATGTCTTAGTTCTTTAAGAGCTTCAGCGACTATTCAAGAAAGAAAAGAAGCTAATGAGGACGATTTATGGGCTATTAAGTTTATTTCTGGAACTGATGGTATTCTTGATGATTTAGCTGCTAAGTTGGAGAGAGTAACAGTCATTAGAGAAGCCACCGCGCAGTTAGACAAAGCAAGAAAAGAAGTGAACGAAATTTCCCAAAAGATGACTGATTATAATGGGAATTCAAAGATTCCTTCTTCTCAGAAAGGTACAATGCTATTAAATCTATCCGCAAAGTTAGACAACATTAATGAGAAAGTTTCTAATATTAGAGTTCCTGACCAATTAACAGAACAAAGAAATAATCTTCAAAATGAGGTTATCGAGCTTTCTGATAAAGCTTTGAAATCTGCAAAAGGATATGTGAAATAGCTAAGAATCGGCTCTGGTAACTACTAATTATCAGAGCTAAGACTCAATTAATATTAAGGAAAATAGAGAAATGACTACACCTAGAACAAATCCTCCAAGCAATTATCTTCCTCCTAGTCAAAGGGATATTCAAGAAATGGCTGAGAGAATAGGTTTGAAAGCCTTCTCGAAAGATTTAGTAGAGGACTTATGTAATATACAAGCTGGTGGTTCATTTATTCCGGAACATCAGATAGTAGATAATTTGAGGAGAGGCAATTACCTAGATAAGTGTTTAACTACTCATAGTAATGGAAGATATATATATAAAGGAAGAGAGTATCTAAGAGATTCTAATGATAATTATGTAAAAGATAAATTTAAAGCTAGAGAGTTAGCAGCTATTAAAGAAGTTAACTATCATCGAAATATACAGAACTTTGTTCGTAGTCTTGATATTAGTAATGTTCCAGGTGTTTCTCCGTTAGAAAAGTCGCTATCTTTAGTAAAAATCTTATCTACTCAAGAAGGAGGAGAGTCAAGTAATAGACAAGGTGATGATGAGGAAATTCTACCAATCTTCAATCAAAATCAGGAGAAATTAGCGGATAGACTCAATAAGACATTTGAAGCTATATCAAACTTAGATTATCACGAAAAGCAATTATTAGAGTTTACTGGGCCTCTAGGTGATAAGAGCCAGCTATCAATGGCAGAAGATATGCTTAATGGTAAAGAAGTAATGTTGCAAATTAAGAGAAATCTAGATAAATTAGTTAAGTTAAGGACTGGAAAACAGGTAAGATTAACTCCTGACCCAAATGGAAGTGAAGTTAGATATCGTCCGATTAATGATTTTAGTGAGATAGATAGATTAAATCCTGAAGAGCTTATATATAATCGAAACTATCTCAATTACAGAATTATATCTGGAACATCAACTATTAGAGAAAGATGTTCTAAACAAGAGAAGAGAATGTTACTTTATCTTTTAATTGATTGTTCAAGTTCAATGCACTCTGGTAATAACTTCCTCAAAGCTGGTGGAGTGTTAATGAATAGACTCAAAGCAGTCTTAGAAGGAGAAGCAGAAGTAAGTTTTTCTTTCTTTCATGATGAGTTAGGTAAGGAATATACTGCATCTTCCGATTCTTTATCCGAAGTAAGGAATCTAATGAGTAAAATTAAATATGAAAACTTTGATGAGGGAAGCACTGCAATAGCCCATTGTACAAAAGAAGCTATTAAGCGAATCAATAAGAAGTTAGAGAATAATCTTAATCTAACTAAACCAGAGTTGTTAGTAGTTACTGATGGATGTGACAATACTACTTCATTAAAACTCGAACATTTAGGTTGTATTAGATTGAACACTATTATTGTAGGTGGAACTAATGACCATTTATTAAAAATAGCAAGACAGTCAGGTGGAGTAGCAATTAGTAATATTTGAATTTAAGTAATGGGGGGTTTAAAACTACTCCCTTAGAAATATGATAAAAATTGAAGGTCAAGCAAGTGAGTTACTGCTCGGTATTTTATCTGAACCTGAATCAATAGTAAGCATAGCTAAGGAGCAAATAATGTCTAGATTCAAAGTAACAACTTATAGCGATTATGAGTATGACTCTAAAGGAAATAAGTCACTAGAACCTTTTGACTGGTATTTAGTAGAAGCTATTAATCCAGAAGATTACAATCATGATTGTTTAGGACACTATGAAGGTATTTGGGGAGGAAAAGAAGATTTAATTCGACATTTAAAGAAATACTATGATGTAGATGAATCTAAGTTAGTTTTTATTGACAAAGCAGAAGGGAATACTATGACAATTCAATGGAAAAAGCTAGTTAACTTCGATGTACCTCAAAAACTCTGGAATATAGGAGAGAAAGTTGCTCAAGAAAAAGGTTGGACTACAGAAGCAGTCTTGTGTGATGCAGCAGAGAAATACTTGGGGTATGTAGAGAAAGATCTAGATAATGAAATGATTAACATTCAAATTCCTAAAACACTTTATGACCGAATTGAGGCAGTGTGTAATAAATCAGTAGAATGTGAAATTGAAAGAGAAATGACTGAGTGGGTCGAATTAGTAGACGATATTTTTCAAGATTCTGAAAGTGAAAAGAAACGTTTCAACGTATTTCCTTACTTTAATACTCCTTACCCTCACTGGATTTCTGTAGCTCTTTATAGAAAAGATAAAGATAGTGAGTTTGTAGGAAGATTTGAAAATAATACTAGCAAAGATGCGATTCTAGCTTTTGCACAACAATTCGATATTGCAGAAGAAGAAATTAACTTTATTTGGGAGTAATACATGATTAGTAAGTCTAATTTAAATCGATTGCAGATAATAGCTTCTACTTTTGATTTAACTGTAGATGAATTAGTAGATTGTCTCATAACTACTTATCTTGGAGTAATTCCAATTGAGCATCTAACTAAATTAGAACATACTTATAGTAGATTAACTGCTCAGAACACTATAGAAGTAAAAGAAGAATCATGAATATTTTAGAGAGTAGTGAAGACAAAGATATAGTCAAAGCGTATACTGCATTATTAAATTCTCTAATAGATAGAGATAAATATGATAAAGAGCTACGAGTAAAAATAGCTTCTATACCAGATCCTCCAAGAATAGGAGATAGTATCATTGATTTGTTTCTTATAGCTTGTAGTGTAAGAGCTTATTGTGAAGTATTTCCAGAAGTAAAAGAATTAGTAGAGATAGAAATTTCTCGTAATCGTTTATCTAAGTTAATCTAGTAAATTTAATGGAGTCTCAAATCATGACTAATTCTTCTCTCATATATCAAGATTACGCTAGCAATATCTATGACGATGATAGAGAAAACGTAGCTTTATATATAGATCAATTTGGTAAATATCCATCTAGAGCAGTATTTCAACGATTGACTAAAGGATTTGAGAAGAACTTATTTCCTCTTCTAGATTTGGAGATATTGATTAAAGATTTTGGACACTCACCTAGAAATTTAAGAGATATAGATAAAACTATTTACTTAGATAAGAAGAAAGAAATTCTAGTAGTTAAGTTTGTAGAAGGTAGATCTATCGTTTTTGTATTACATTTCTCAAATACGGAGAGTAACTTAAATCTAATAGATAGAGCAATTAAGTTATCTAAGAAACATTACGTTCGTGTTCCTAAGAAGATTATGGAACCAATGATTGAGTTAGTAATCCTTAATCAAGGAGAGCTAGATACAATCAGAAGGAAGTTTGCATTTCAACAATTATCTAGAGAAGAACTTACTATTCATTATGGCAAGAGTTTCTTAGATGTGTATGATAAGTTACAAGAATTCTTAGAAGCTCACAGGAAGTTAGTTCTTCTTCATGGAGAACCTGGCACTGGTAAATCTACACTTCTCAAGCAGTTAATAGCTCAGAAGAATGATAGATTACTATACTTCTCTCCAGAAAATATCAAATTATTAGGAACACCTGATTTTACTAAGTTTCTATTGCAACACACTGAAAAGATAATAATTGCGGAAGATGCAGAGAACATATTAGTGGACGCAGGTACTCGAAGTGCTGCTACTGCTAATCTCTTAAATCTCACTGATGGTATCTTAGCTGAAATCTACAATTGTGGATTATTAGCAACTTTCAACACTCATATTTCTAACTTAGATTCTGCATTAATTAGACCGGGAAGATTGTTCCTTCAGCATGAATTAAAAGCTCTAAGTATGGATGAAGCTAATACTTTCTTGGAATACAAAAACTCATCTAAACGAGTAAATGAAGAGAGAACTTTAGCTGAACTATTTTTCTTATTAGGAGAGTGAGATGTATAGTTTTAATTTAGCTCCAATTGAAGAACTTGATTCTTTTATACAAGAGGTGAAGTCTAAAGATTTACTTACTTTACAATTAGCTGAGATAATATGGAACGAGACTTTACAAGGTTCACATCTTCATAAGAGTATAGCTTTTTTACTTTTCGGAGTCACTTATCCTATTAGTCATGCAGCAGTATTTCATCTACTTCACGATTTAATAAACTGTACAAAACTCTCAAGACAAGAGGCTGATGTGTTTGCAATAAAAAACATTGCAGCGGGATTAGCCGAACTAGAAAGGAATAGTAAGCCCTAATTTCGCGATTTAAGGCATCTTAATTACTCACACCTTTTTTAGATTTAAGGTGTCTTAAACGAACAAATAGACCCCTCTGAGAGGATATTATGAGTATTGTTCTACCTGTCACTATTCGGATTTAAAAAAAATAATATGAAATTACTTAGATGGACACGAAAGTCGGATGAATCTTTATTTTTAGAAGTTTATGAAGATAATCAATGGAAGAATTATAAACAAGCTAGGTTTTATGTTTCAGACGTGAAGATGAGTAGTAATAGTGGATTTGCTACTGCCCAGAAGTATCTAAGTCTAGGATTTAAGTATGAAACAAAATGAAGAGTTGCTTTATACAGTTCAATTTAGTGAAGAGGAGTTTGATAAGTTAAATGCAAGCCTTTATTATTACTTTAGAGATTTAAAGTATAAGTTAGATTCAATGCTCAATGAAGAAGACAAAGAAAGACAATTAGATGATAAAGCAAAACAATATCATACTAATCAACTGAATGATGTGTTGTCTCTAGTACAAAAACTAGAATGGATAAATAATCAAGCTGATGAAACTAATCCTTTATATATTTTAGGAGATATAAATGTTACCTAGTGAAGGAACTATTCTTGGTAAATTAGAATATCTAGAGATTTACGATTATTATGACATTCCTATTCTATTTAGTTGTAAAAATGAAAGAGGTGAGGTTTATCTAGCTATTTGTGTAGATAAAATTAATAGTGGCCATGTTTTTCTTTTTGCATTAGTAGAAGATACTAGCACTCTTTCACTTCTAGAAGGTAAGAAATTTGTAAATCCAGCAGACTTCTACCTGTATCAAAATTTAAAAATATATGAAGTAATAATACAAACTTCTATTGTTAATGAGGTAGATAAAAAAGACGTAGAGTATTACTTTTCGGACTATATTGAAGATGTAAAAAGAGACCAAAAGCTTTTTGCAGAAATGTTACAAGAAATAGACAAAAGACTAGAAAATAATAAGTAAGATTATGACATTAATTGAACAGTTACAGAACATAGATACTTTAGACTCTGAAATTAAGTTAACTCTTAATGTAATGAGGCAACGTTCAGGCGTAACTATTCCAGAAGACACTGATTGGTATTGGAGAAACGTAGAGGAAGGAAAAGTATGTCTACAAGAGTCAGATATCTCTTCTCTTGAGCCATTAGAATCACTGGATAATATAAAAACTCTAGTATTATTTGGTAATAGAATCTCTAATGTTGCTCCATTATCTAAGTTATTGAATTTAAGACATTTGAATTTAATAGACAATAATATCAAGTTTTTAGATGGTTTAGAAAATCTTAAGTTAGAAGAGTTGTATTTAGGAGAGAATCTAATATCTGATGTTTCTCTTTTATCTCAAATGCAAGCTCTTAGGAGATTAGGTCTAAGAGAAAATCAAATAACTAATCTTAAACCATTAGAATCATTAACTAATCTTGTACATTTAAATCTTAGTGGAAATCCGGTAGAGCCAAATGAAGTGCTAGCTCTTCAAGGTAAGTTACCTGGTTGTAAAGTAGTTTTCGAGTAGTATTCATATCTCTCTATTCTAGATTTGAGTAGGGAGATTATATTTATTTTAAGAGTTTGAAAATGTTAAATAGATTAGTTAGAAATGTTTGGGATTTAGACAGTTTTATTGTAGAAGTTCAAGAAAAATACCCAAATAAGTTCACTAGAGAAGCTATAGAAGCAATATTTGATGAGTTAGAATCTAATTCTGGTTATTGTTGTATTGAAGATCTTTGTGAAGAATTTGAAGAGTGGACATTTGAAAAGTTTGTTTATTACATAAACGAGATAAATAAAACAGATTATAGTGCAGAAGATATAAATCAATTACTTTGGGATGTATATGGAGATGATGGTGATGAAGAAATAGTTCGTATCTTATATGAGAAGGAAACTATTGTAGTTACTCAATATTTTAGTGGCTAGTATATGAAAAAAACTGTATATTATAACGATTTTGTTCAAGCTTTTATAGATCATAATAGAGAAGATAATTTCTCTAGAGAAGCCTTAGAGTTAATTTATGATTATCTAATATGTTATGAAGAAAGTACAGGACAAGAAATAGAGTTAGATGTTATATCTATTTGTGGTGAGTATAGTGAAGAAGATATCTTAGAGTTTGCTAAGAGTAACTTAGATATAGAAGATTTTAGATATTTATTAGAGGAAAATGATAATGAAGAAGAGATATTTGATTTCTCTACTTATGAAAAAAGAGTAGATGAATTAGTTCTTAATATTCCTACTATTTACGTAGATTTTACAACTGAGTTATACAAAGACTATAAAATAATAGGTAACAAAAAAGTAAGAAGAGAAGATGAAGAAGGTTATTATCGAATCTTACTAATCGGAATATTAGATGAGAACAAAGAATGGATAGATTCTACTAATGTCTATTTAGTTACAGATTTAGATTATAATTTTGCAGGTATAGCTCTTACTAATGAAGAAGCAAAGGAGATAGGAGAGCAAATGCCAGTGAAAGAAAATGAAAGAATAGCAGATAAAAAAGAGTTTAATGTTTGGGAAGATATGGATTTAGCTTTTATAAGAGAAGCTGTACAAGAACATTTAATAGATTTAAGTAGGTTTGTAGGATTTACATCACATAATACAGTAGTTTATGAAGATTATTAATTAATATGGATAATACTTTATATGTAGATTTCCTATTTGGAAGTAAAAGGAAATATTTTAATTTAAATCTTATTTCCTATACTCCAATTGAGGTAGGAGGTAAACCTTGGTCAGATACTTTCAATATTAAGATAGATGAGTATTTCTTTAAATTTTGGAAATGGGTAAGAACTAATTATGAAGTAAATACAAGGAGCTTTATTCCTACTCGAGCAGTAATAGAGCGAAAAACTAGAGGAATAGATAAAGATAAAGGGCTTCCATGGATTCATAAGTTAAGTGTTAGTGATGATAATCAAACAGAAGAGATTATCTTTTATCCTTTTACTTGTGATTTAAAGTCTAATATTCTAGATGAATTGTAAAGATTAAATAGTTGTTCACTTAGTTCTAGGGAGATTACAATGTATAACTCAAGAGACACAATTTACGAACTCTATCATCCCGAACATGGTTTAGTTTCCGGCACTAAGAAAGAGTTAAGTGCGATTTATCCTGAGTTAGGTACAAATCTAATATCTCTACTTACTGGTAAAGGAAAAGAACGTCATTTTAGTCTTCATGGGTGGAGATTAGCAAAGAATAAAGATGTTCCTGCTCCTAAAAATGGTACAGTTCCTAAGATACATAAATTCTACCATCCAAATATAGGAGAAGTTGAATGTACTTGTAGAGAACTATGGGAGAAGTATCTAAAGACTAAGGGATACAGTTGTAAAAGAGCGCAAAGTATAGGTAATGGGGGTGAGAAAATTGTTGATGGTTGGAGGTTAGCTAGTAATAAGGATTATAAACCAACTACAGAAGAGAAATACAATATTTTTCATCCTGAACATGGAAGATATTCTTTAACTAGAAGAGAGTTCCTAAATAGCTACGGTGGGACTAGACAAGGACTTTCACTTTTACTTTTAGGTAAGTTACAAACTTATCTTGGATGGAAAGTAGATAATTAATTAGTTGGAAGCACTCTATCTTTATTGGTGGAGTGTTTCTATTTGAAGATTTAAATGGAAGAAGGTCTTTCTAAACTTTTAAGAGATAAGTATATTGACAACTCTACGGAAGATAATGAGTTATTTATTGTATTATCTAAGCATTTAATACACGTTTTAGCTATAAAAGCAGTTAAGTTTAATATTTCTCCTCCTTATAAAGGAACTAGAATATATTGCGATTGTATGAACTTCTTTTTAACAGCTAGCCACCCAAATTATGAATCAGATATCGAAATATTAAAAGCTGCTTTACATAAAAAGAGAATAAGAGTATGAAAGAAGTAACGATTATTAGTTTATCTGCTCCAATTGGTTCGGGGAAAGATTTTATTGCTGAAATAGCTAAAGAACAGTTTGGTTATAAACATTTGAAGTTAATGGGATTAATTAAGTATATATATTGTCAGATACATGGAACAACTTTAGAACAATTAGAGCAGAGAAAGTACAAAGAAATTGCTAGACCTGAACTTATTGCTACTAGCGCAAAAATAAAAGATATATATGGAGTGAATTGTCTTTGTGAGGTAGTTTATAACCAGATTTTACAAGAACTAGAAATTACAGGTACTACTAAATTCCTCGTATCAGACTTGAGATTTCCGTATCAAGCCCTATATTTTCGTAAGCTAGGAAGATGTAGTAAGACTCAATGTGAAGTAGAACATAAAGGAATCCCGGGCTATGAAGTAGATTATAAATCTTTGTACATAGAAAGTGATTTAGCAGATAAAAGTTCTAGTGAAGAATCAGAGTCTTATTACGAAAGCTATCTCAAACCAAATTCTGACGGTATTATCTTTAATGGAACTCAAGAGAGATATGACAAAGATAGATTAGTAAATCAGTTAGCTAAATTTTTGTAATTAAGTAAGGAGTTTAATATGTCTCTTATCACTAATAAATCTAAAGCTATTATTTACTGTGCAGAAAATTTAATTAGTGGTAAGAAGTACATAGGTAAAACTTCTAGGTCTTTAGAAAACAGAATGAAAGATCATTTTCGTCATACTATAAAGTACACACATCATTTTGCTAATGCGCTCAAATACTATCCTAGAGATTCATGGGAGTGGACTATATTAGCAGAAGTAGATTGTGACAAAGTAGACGAATACGAAAGATTTTTTATTGCTGATTTAGATACTTGCAATATTGATAAAGGATACAATACAAGTAAAGGAGGAGGTATTGAAGGTGTAAATAATCTAGCATATAATCCTGAAATTATAACCTTGTATAATCTTAAATACGGGGAAGTTAAAGGCACTCGTCTTCAATTAAAAATGTTGTACCCAGAATTAGACCGTATACGTGACCTAATTAGTGGTAAGAGAAAACATTTAAACGGGTGGGTATTAGGTAAAAATAGAGATAATTTGATTAACAGAAATAAGAGAGGCAAATTAGTGACTCTTACCCATGAAAAATACGGTACATTTACTCTTCTACAACAAGAGTTTGTAACGAGGTTTAATTTAACTCGTGTAGGAGTATCTATTTTAGTTGCAGGTAAACAAAAAACACATCGAGGTTGGAAATTAATTGGTGTTAAAGAGTAAATAAGGTATTAATTTATGGCCAGTGTATTAGAGCAAATAGAAAAGAAGAGAGAAACGTTAGGTGGATTAGTTTACGAATATAGTGAAAGTGATGAAGATAATATTTTCACTATATCTACCCCTAAAGATTACAAAGACTTCTTCATTCTAGAAGATATAGGAATACAAAAAACTATTAAGTCAGTATTGATAGAGACTAAAGATAGTTTATGTACAATTTACTATATATTAGATTCTTCTCTATTACGTCTCACTTTAGAGATGGATTATCAGAGTGAAAACTTACTAAAAGAATTACCTCTATCATTTATTGCTTATCTAAGAGTTCTCTGCTCGAAAAAAGCTCTTATTAGATTGGCTATACAAGAAGATAAAGTTCTCATACATTTTGAAGATACTATTGTAAAAGATAAAGAGAAACCTAAAGTTAAGTTAAAAAGAGGAGAAAAAAGAGAAGTTGAGATAGGTAAGCTATATACACTAGAATTACCTCTAAGAGAAGTTGAGACATTAGATAAACAAGTAATAGATTATCTAGAAGATTTTCCTATCTATGGAAGTTTACAAGATGATAAGTTTTCTATATCAATAAACTTAGATTCTTTTGATGATACGGAGATAGAGTTACCTCTTATATACTCAATAATTTCTAGTGATAAAGGAGACTTTAAGAGTATATATGGTGGAAGATTAAATATCTGGTATATAGAACTTCCAGTAGAAATCTCTCTAATAAACTCAAAGTTAATAGAAGTAGTGAAAGTAGAAGAAACTAATCTAGAAGATATTTATGAGGTTGAGGATATAGGAGAAGAAATACATCAAGAGTTTGTAGATAATATAAGTAGTACAGTTTCTTCAGTAGATAATTTTCTTATAGGAGATGAAGATAATGAGTAAGTTAAATGAAGTAAGGGAACTTATTGAGTGGGGAATCTATGATAAAGAAATAGAAGAACCTACTCCTCTTACTGAGAAAGTAGTGTTAGTAGCAGAAGTTAAGACTCTTTTCTATGATGATTTATTATCTAGAGGATTTCACTTAGAGATAATTCATTTAGCATGGGAATTTGCGATTGATAGCTGTGGTGGAGAAGAAGCTTTAAATAGTTCGTTTCTATATACTGTTTTAAATAATATAGAAAAGATTGAGAATTGTATTAATTTGATACTAAGAAAGATTACTATATGATTTCATGTTCTACTTGTGGAGGTACATTACTACAAAAATTAGTATTAAAGAAAATAAAGAGTAGAAACTTTAAAATTCCTGGTTTTGTATGTGAGAAGTGTAAGAAGATTCATTTTACTCCAGAGATAATTCAAAAGATAGAAAATCTAAGAGATATATTAAATAGGAGTTATCCTGTATGAGAAGAAGTGTAGTAGTAGATGATACAGCTTACTCTTTTGTAGTAGAGACTAATGAATATATAACTTCTATCTCTATTTATAATGATGATGGGGAGTATATTGGAGCTTTTGAAGATGAGAGTAGAGATATTTACTTAGAAAGACCAGTTAATACAGTCTCTATGTTAAAGAAAGAAAATCCATATCATAGTGCAAGAAAATTAGAATACGCAGGAGAAAGAGGGGTAGAATCTGCTAATAATCTACTTCAATCTTTAAGTGTTGAACAGTTAATTAACTCTGTAAAAGCTTATTTATTATAAAAAACACTAACTAAGAACTATGACTAACCCAGTAGAAATCGTTAAAATCACTACAAAAAGTCCTTTATTCAAAAAAGGTACAGGAGAACCCGCTACTAACATTGAGCTTATTAACTTCTCTTTCTTTAATCCCGAAGAGAGTGATTATACCAATGAATGTGGATTTAATATTGTATCTCAGAAAGATTTATACCAGATAGGGGAGAGAGCGGCCTACGTTCAACCTGATTATTGTGTACCTGATACTGAACTATTCTCTAGTTTCATTGCTCCAAATGGTGATCCTAAGAAATCTAAGTTAGGGAAGAATAACAGAATTAAAGCGATTAAATTTAACTTTACTAAAGAAGATAGTTGTGACGTTATCTATTCAAATGGAATTTTGCTGCCTTTTGAAGAAGTCTCTAGGAATGAAGTTGTATACTATGACAGTATTATAGACTTAGCTGAATTCTTAGGTATTACGAAATATGAAGAACCTGAACGATTTGGTAATGGGAGAGTTAAAGGTAATCTTCCTGGTTTCCTATATAAAACAAATGAGGAAAATGCAGCTAACATAAAATCTTACATCAATCGTTTATTGGAAGCTGGAGAAGAGTTAGTTTATACCTTAAAGATAGATGGATCGTCTTTTACTCAATATTTTAGGAAGAGTGAAGGTGAATTAATTACAGGTATTTGCAGTAGGCTTTTAGAGAAGAAAGACATAGATGACCCAAACAACGATGATAGATGGGTTAGATTATCTCGTTCAACTGGTTTATATGAACGTGGAATGAAGTATTGTCAAGAAAATAATAGACAATTAGCGTTTAGAGGTGAGATGTATGGATTAGAAGTTACTAAAGGCTCAGGTAACAAATTAAATCCTCACGCTAGTATGAAGCCGTCTATTAAGATATTTGGTATTGATGATTTAGATACTGGTGGAGCAGTTAGATTGTTGCCAGATGAAGTAGTTAGTATTTGTAAAGATGTAGGAATTGATTATCTAGTTCCTCTACCTATTAGTGCTTCTAATTATGATGAATTAATCTCAAAAGCTAATGAGATATTTGAGAATTATAAACAAACTGAGAACTGGGTGATAGAAGGTATTGTAATAAGAACTAAAAATAATAACAAATTGAGTACAAAAATAATGAATGACCGTTACGACGAGAAGAAATAGTATCTAGTCTCTCTGTCCAAAATGACGTTAAACTACTTAATCAAGTAATCAAAGGAAGGAAGAAATTATGATGACATACGATATTGGAATTAAATTAAATGAGACAGGTACTGAAATTGAAGTATCTACGGATCATACTCGTTTATCTAGAGAAGAAATAAATATCTTAGCTAAAGTTCTTTGGGAATTTAAAGAACAACTAGAAGGTATTTTCAATGTAGAGATTGATGCAGAAGGTTGGATAGAATGGAAATTTGGTCTTTATGTATTAGATTATGGCAGACTTAGTGAAAATTACTCTGAAGAAGAAGTTGAGCAAGTAAGGAAAAAATTAGTAGATCTAATTACTAGAACTTTATCATTTAAATCTATTATGTTTTTAGGAGGTTTTAGTTACCTGAATACTTAAAACGATGCCAAAAGTTACTTTCTCCGATAGAGAGTTTGGTTATCAGGGTGACTACGAATATAAAGGTTGGATGTTAGAAATATGGAGAAACTCAGATGGAACTTATTATGGAAAAAGTCAAGGATACAAATGTTATACAAAGTCTAAGAGATCTATCAAATTAAAGAGAAGATTTAGAATCTGGGTTAACTCTCTACCTGATTTAGCTGTTACAGATAAGGAGTTATTTCTCAGTAATAAAAAACAACTTTATCTAAGAGTGGATTTTGTAGGGAGAAGACTTAATAAATCTATGAAAAGACATTTAAGATATTCTAGTGTAGAGATTATTGATGGACTGTAAAAATGATTACAAAAACAGTTGATGAGTTAGAAGTTGGAGATGTTGTGAATCCTCCTTATGACAAAAGTGTTCTTACAGTGAAAAATGTTGAAAGATTAAGTTTTAGAACTAAAGTATATTATGAAGGAATAAGAAGTCCTTGGGTATACGGCAATACTGAACAATTTACTTATTTAGGTAATGAAAACCAAGAGGAAAAAATAATGAAGACAACTAACAAAGAATACTTGACTACTCTCACTCCTGAACAATCTCTCGAATTAATGAAGGAAGCTAGCAATACATTTTATAGACTAGCAGCTAATACTCAATGTCATCCATTTCTTGAGTTTACTGGGATTATCAATGAGTATATCAAAATTTGTGAAGAGAATTATAAACTCAGAGGTATAGACTATAGAGAAGAGAACATTCATACTGGGAAGAATCAAATGGTCATTCCAGATTACATGATTGACTATATCAATGAGAAGTTAGAGTGTATTTTCCAAGGTTTGATAGTAGTAAAGAGAGGAAAACTAGATATGACTAAGTATATTGACCTACTAGAAGACTTTATTGCAGGTCGTATTAGTGCAGATGAATTTGAACAACAATTCTTACAACTATTTAAAAAGGAAAAACTTTTCGACTCAGAAAGAGAGTTCCAAATTTTAGACAAGTTGTTTGGTGACGTAGATGCTTATTGCAACGATTCTGCTTTATTCGA
>LCrCPGB2_illDRAFT_1000003_pt1 | contig 47517 bp, 57 predicted proteins | sample LigCruGreenButte_FD_10705 | JGI IMG/M metagenome (IMG submission 10705)
ATAATTTAGTATAAAAGTAAAGTTAAAAATTAAAATAATATGGCAGATAATAAAAGTCCCGCTCAAGCTACAAATTTACTGAACTTCTTAAAAGGTTTAGTCGTTACATCTCCGGTTAATAATAATGTTTTCATTGGTCTATCTACTACTCTTCCAACTGCGGAAGGTGGTAATTTCACTGAACCTGCTGGATCTACGGGTTATGCAAAAGTTCAATATGCAACTGGTGTATCTAACTTCTCAGAACCTAATAAACGTTCATGTTTCAATCAGCAAGAAGTGAAGTTCAATGTTGCTCTTACTCAATATCCTACTGTAGTTGCTGTAGGTATATTCGATGAAACTAGCGATACCGTTCCCCTCTACTTTGGTTCTATTGATTTAGGTCGAAGTATTGAAACTGGTGATAGAGTATATTTTCCACCTCAAGGAATCATTATTCATGAAGTTCAACCTACGTTTACTAAATCTGATTATTTAGCAAATGCACAATTGAAACTCTTACGTAATGAAACTTTTGAAACTCCATCTGAGATTTATTTAGCTCTTGGTACAATGACTCCTACTATGACTGGAGATATTGGTGAACTTACTAATACCAACTCACCTGGTTATGTCCGAATTCCTATTCCTTGTAATGCAGCTAATTGGCAAGTTACTGGACGAACTGCGACTAATCTTATGGAATTAGTATTTCCTATGGCAACCGCACCTTGGGAAAATATTAAATCGTTTGCTTTACATAGAAGTGCTACTGGCAATACCGATATGCTCTACTGTGGAAGTTTTGGAGAGAACAACACTAAAGTTATTTACCTCAAAGATAAATTACGAATTCCAGTAGGCGCAATTACAGTTTCAGAATAAGAGGTATATTATGACGGATTACGCACTCCAAGCGAATATATATACTGATTCTTCTAGTTTAGAGATATCTGATGTCAATTACGATAGAGCATTTAAGGCAACTATAAAGCCAGATAACAGTTCTATGAAGATAGATAAAGTTGAGTATGACAGAGCATTGATAGCTAATATCTATACTGATAAAAGTAAAATTGCAGCATTGATGTTTAAATATACAGCTTATCTAGCTAATATCTATACTGATAAATCTAAAGTAAAGGTAGATGCAAAACGTGATTTAGCTATCTCATCTAATATCAAAGTTCAACCTGCTAAGACTAATATTTTTTTAGGTGCAGATAGGTCTTTTACAGCAAAATTAAATAAAGATAATAGCTCAATTAATATTGTCCCTAAAGTAGATAGAGCATTACAAGCAACTATCGAAACGGATTCTTCTAAATTTAATATTAGTAAGATTGAACGAGATATATTAACTGAGGCACCAACCGGACAAACCTACGTAATTATTAAAGGGGTAGATGTAAGTCTTAATGGTTATTCGCTAGCTAGAAACTCAGTTCATGCTATCAATATCTTGATTTATGGGGATAGATTATCTGAGAAAGGTACAGATATAGAATTTATAGTAAAACGTAATATTTCTGACCCTGATGATTCTGCTGTAATCTATAACTCTACTAATGGTAAAGGTATTAAATTTATCCAGGTAAAAGATATTCCTGAAACTGAACTTAAAGAATATAAAGCACAAATCCAATTGAAAGAGTCAGATTTCTATTTAATTACTAATCAACGACCTACTAAACTTTATTATGAAGTGAGAGTAATAGATTCATTAGACGGTAGATATCCCCCAGTAGAAGCTGGATATTTTAATTTAAGTACAACATTAATAGATACGAGATTTTAAAATGGTAACTCTTTCAGCAGATTTTAGTGGATTAGAAGGATTGAGTAAGAAATTTGAAAATGCTTTGAAGCGTAAGAAAGATTTAACTCAGTTAGAAGCAGGTATTAAAGAAGTATTGGTGGAAGATGTAAAGTTACGTTTTGCTACTGCTCCACTCACTAATAAAGGTGGAATGGCTCATGGTAACGTATTCTGGTCTGCTATGACTCCTAATTGGTTAGCTACTCACCCAGATAGAATGGGTAAACCACTACTTAAAGATACTGGTAAATTACTTAACTCTTTACTTGTTGGTAATGATGAGTCAGTATTTAGTATGACTAGAGAAGGTTTTCAATTTGGTACTAAAGTTGCTTATGCCAAAGACCATCAACCAGATTCTATTGGTACAACTATCCCATTAAATCTACTTCAAGATGAAAGAATTACTGATATGTTTAGGAGTCAGGGTAAACTTGCTCCTAGACCATTTCTCTTTATACATGAAGCACTTAATAATGAGATAGTAGACGTAATATCTGAGTTTATTCTTACTGGAGAAACGAGAATTAGAACCAAAGATAATGTAAAGGAATTAAAAGAATGAATCCTCATACCTTAAATAAACTAATATCTAAACAAAATCTAGGTTCTACTCAGAAGTTCTCTAGTAATATCGTTATCAATCCTTTAGTAGATGAGACGGTTGATTATATAGCTAAATATCTCTACGAATATATCAATAAAGATTACTCAAATTATATAGAAGCTAATCCGGGAGTACAAAGAATCTTGGGAGACGTAGCAATTAGAACTTATAGAACTTGTGATACTTATAATGTGTCTACTCCTGAGTTTCCATTATTAAAGGTTTATAGAACTAATGATGACTGGAGAAATGATAGTTTACTTAGAGCTTCTAATATCTCGATTACTTACTCACTATTAGTTCCACAACAAGAAAGATTAATGCCTCTCTTAAATTGGGTTAGCTATGAACTTAGAAAACTTTTATTAACTCCAAGTTGTAAAGTCAAGATTGATGGAGGAGTAAGAACTCAATATAGAACAATGATTAGTGAGATAGGTCAAAATATGTTTTCCTTTTTACGAGCAGATATATCAATAACTGACTAAAAATAAATAATAAAAATATGGCAATTAGTATAAATTTCAATAGACCAAAATTACAACCTACATTAGAAGAAGTAGTACCAATTACTGCAACTCTAATAGAAAACACTACTGATAAACTTTATGTAGTAGATATAAAATATACAGTTACTAAGGATGATGCGAGTACAGCAGTTAAAGTTATTAAACGCTTTAAGATTATTCCTGTAATTGTCGGTACTACTATCCGATTTGATATCACAGAAATTACTTTTCCTCCTACTGCTTCTGATAATCCAACCGATGACCAAGGAACAATTAGCACTCCTATTCGTGGAGCTAGCATTGTAGATTTAGATAAATTCCTAACTGATATTGGTGATATTAGAAAAAACGCTTAATAGATAAAAACAATATATAAATAATATAAAAAATATAAAAATATATGATAACTGAAAGATTATACTCAACCTTCGTAGGTGTTCAAGAACTTAAAATGCGAAGGTATAGAGATGGTTTAATTTATCACTTACCTACTCCAATGAATATGGTTGTAGAACCGGGTAAAAATGAACGAGTATTGATGGGTCGAAACAGATTAGGTCGCAGAGTTGAAGTAGCAAGCTTTATTGATGGTGAAAATCCTGTACTCAATCTATCTTATGGGGTTGTTCAACCAGAATTACTTCAATTTAGATTAGGAAATTATTTTGAAAGTAAAACTCAAGAATTAAAACTTCCTGTTACTTTTGATTTAGGTGAAGGTGGTACATTTCCAGCAGTTACAGCTCCTTCTTTAGGTCACTCTATTATTGCAGGGGCAGATGCTGAAGCTTCTATTAAACGTCCAGACGGAAGCTCTATGTCTCTTGTTGAAGGTACTGATTTTACTATTGGTGCTAGTGGAATGGTAACTTTTAGTGCAGCTCTTGTTGCAGCGAAAGAGACTGTATCAATGTTAATTCCATATACTGTCACTGGTTTAGGTATTGGGAGTGAATTAATTGGTAGACATGAAGTGGTAGCGACCATTCTAGATAGTGAAGGATGGGTTTGGTTCTTCCATGCTCCTAACGCTAAACCTTCTGCTGCTGGCGGTTCTATTGATTTCTCTGCTGAATCATTTGACTTACAATTAAAACTACAAAATGCTGGGGGATGTCAACCTTTCACTTTAATTAAGAGTTCAGATAGAGTTTCTTGTTAATTAAGTATCTAATACTATAGAATTTAAGAGGTCTACTTATTCACTAGGTAAACCTCTTTTTACTATTTATCTTCTTTATTTAAGTGTTCTCTCGCTTTGTCTAGAGATTTTTGTATTTTTTCTTTTACTATATTAGTTTTATTTTCTCTATCACTTCTTATATTGTCTTTCATTTCTTCTATAGCTTCTTTATCTTCTTTACTTAAAAAACCATCAGGATTAGTGGGATGCACCATGTTATATAATTAAATACCTAACTTAAGACTTGCTATAAGAGAAACTACTCCACAAGACCAAGAAAATATAGCAAAATCAACTACTTGCATTAAGTCTAGATGAAGAGTATTGAAATCTAAGATAAATAAAAGATAAACAATATAACCTCCCCAACATCCTTTACAAAATGAACAAGAATTTAATTGATAGACAACATTATATAATCTCTCCCATATAGAACAGAAATTGTTATCTTCTGTATCTTCTTTGTTATTAGGTAAGTAAATATATAAGTTATCTTTCTTTATAGTTTTTTTATTAGAGATTTTATTTAGTTCTATAGCTAAATCTTTCTTTTCTTTTAGTTTATCTAAGATAAGATTCCAAAAATATCTTGGAACTTTATAATCAAATAATACTATTCTTAAAGTCACAGCATATATATAAAGTAATGCTATATTAGTTACATAATCATTCATATAAATTAAACTCCATGAAGAATTTCAAAGTCAAAGTACACTCCTATAATAGCGAAAAAGATACGTATGAGGTAGAGAAAATATATATCATACAAAGAGTCGTTAGATCTGAATTAGATACATTAGTAGAACTCCAGAAAGAACTCTTACTTAAATTCGTAGAAGTCGATACTAATATTGGTGAGTTAGTAAGAAATAACGAAACTTGGGAGTTAATGAAAACTCTAGCTAAAAATCTAAATGTTCTAGGACAAAAAGACAAAGGTTTTGATTTAGAAGAGATTTCTGATGACTTAGAACAAATTTGTCAAATGTTCTTCACTCAAAGTATGAATCAAGATGGAGAATATGAAGATGTACTAGATGGTGGATGGAAACCTTCTCTTATAGCTGAATTACATCAATTAGATTTTCCTTTTTATTTGAGGGAAGGAGTAAAAAAGAATCAAGAGAACAAGGAACGTCTAGTGAAAGAAATAGAAAAAAGTTAGCAGCTCCAATTCCTAGTAGTGGAAACGGAGATATTGATCAATTAGCTTTCTTACTAGAGATGTATAAAGACTATCCTATAAATCCAGTAACAGACTTATGGGAAAAGTTAGATAACATATCTCTAGATTTACTTATTAACCAAACATTAGAACATCATAAACCTCAAGAAGAACGAGATAAAGAATTAGCACAAGAACTTTATAACAAGCTTAAAGAAGAGAAAGACTTAACTTCTAACTTACCTATTAATGGAAAAGTTATATCTGCTAAAGACTTTATGATGTTTAAACACGACTCAATACCGGAATAAGATGAAAAACAGAATAGAATTTGCTAGTAGATGGAAGAGAGAACTTTATCCTGATAGTATTGCTGAAGGAAAAGAGGCTGCCTATGATATAAGTCGAAGATTAAAAAGAGGGAGGTCTTTAGAAAGTGCAAAACAAAGCAGTTGGCTTGAAATAGATAGCGGAAAAAATAGTTCTAAAAACGCTAAAAAATCACTAGAAGATCGAGTAAAAAACTCTAAAAATAAAAGTAGTTTTACTAAAAAACCACTGAAAGAATCATTGGCAGATAAGAAAAGAAAACTATTAAATGACATAAATAAAGGACTAGATGAAGCTAAAGAAGATATAAAAAATAAACCTCCTAGACCAAAACCAAATGTTAAATATAAACCTTTACCAAAAAAACCTAGTAGAGTTAGTCAATTAGGTAAGTCACTACTTAAGAATAAGGGTAAGTTAGCATTATTAGCAGGAGCAGGAACTCTTGGAGCTATAGGGTATAAACTCTATAGAAAAGCTAGGTCGGACAAAGGTAAGAAACGAAGATTTTATAATAAATAATTATGGATACTGCGAGTAATATTAAATTTAATGTAGAAGGAGATGATAAGTTTTCTCAATTTCTAGAGAAGACTCAAACTTCCCTCAAAAATCTAAATGAAAAATCTCTTAAATTCTTTAATGAAAATCTTAAAGATGTAACTAAAAATCTACGTGGAAAACAATCTGCGGTAGAGAAATTAGTAGGAGAATATAGCAATATGACTAAAAGTAGTGAAGGTCTTGCTACTTCTACTGCTAAATTAGGTAAGTCAGTTACTCTTTTAGGAGCAGCTTTTGGTGCATTAAATAATATAAGTATTGCTCAAAGTGTCTTTAAAACAATAGGTAAAGGATTCTCAGGCATTCTCGACTCTATTGCTATGACCAACACTGGTATAAATGCTATGGCAGCTAGTGGATTTGATGGTACACCTCTAATGAACTCTTTTAATGAGATAGGAGCTGTCTTATCAGGTAATCAAGAAGCGATAGATAATTTTACTGCCAGAGCTACTGGAGCGTTTAACCAATTTGAACAAAAATTAAATGAAGTTAATATTATCTTCGGTTTATCTCAAGAAAGATTGAGTGAATATGGACAAGCATTACAAGATGGATTAGAGAAGAATCTTAAAAATAGTGTTTCATCTTTAACTGCATTAGAAGCTGCGTATCAAGCTGCGTCTGCCGGATTTACTGAATTTCAAGAGAACCAGAAAGTAGTTGAGTTAGCAGTTAAAACTAATAAAGCTGCTCCTGGTAGTAATCTTTATTCGGTAGGTGGAGCTATTGGTAAAACTTCAGGTATTTTAGGTACAAAAGATATCGCAGAGTTAGAGTTAGTAGCAGCTAAAGCCGTTAAAGCAGAAGCAGATGGTATGGCGACTCTAGCAGAAATGAACGATTACTTGCCTGATATGTACTCTTCATTAAAAAATGCGGGTATTGGAGTAAGCGATTTAGTAGACCAGACACAAGGTTTAGTAGTTGCGTTTACCAAGTTAGGTGCTAAAGTTCCAGAAATTACTACTCAAATGGAAGCTTTTAGTAGAAATACTATTAGTAAAACTCCTGAAGCTCAGAAAGCATTAGAAGGTTTAGTAGATGCACAAGGTAAAGCTATAACTCTCAATCAACAATATTTTAAAGAAAAAGGTATTGTTCAAGGGATTCAAGATTTTGCGGAAGCAGTAGGTTATAACACTGAGAAGATTAAAGCTGTGTATAACGAAACTAACTCTTTTGCTTTTGCAATGAAAGTCTTAGCTCAAAACGGTAAATTAGCTAGAGACTCAATTCAAGGCATTAGTGAAGTTACTTCAGATAGTCTTACCAATGCTTTTGATACTGCAACTTCTTCTTCTCAAGCTAAAATGGCCCAAATTACTCAATCTTATGATGAGATAATGATTTCTTTTGGTAGAGCATTCCAAGAGAGAAGTAAGGAAGGTGTCAATTCTATTGAGTGGTATAAAGAAGTATTAGTTACTTTTAAAGAACCTTTAATTAATTTAGCGAAAAGTTCAGTTACATTCTTTGATAATCTAAATAAAGTGACAGGCGTATTAGGCTCTGTCGCTAAGATGGTAGCAGGAATAGCTGGGACAATACTTAGCTTTAGAGCTTTTAATTTAGTTTTAGGTGGGATTACTAACGGATTTAAAGATTTAAGGAAAGAGTCAGGAATTATCCAAGACTTATATAAATCTAAAACTGGATTATTATCTATTGGTAAACAAGTCTTAGGTATAGATCAACAGCATTTACTAAATCAAGACCGTATTAATAAAGCGATTAAAAATTCTACTTCATTAGAAACTGCTTTAAAAGAAAATATAGATAAAACTTCTAGTAGTAGGCTTTCTTCATTAGTCGGAGTTAGACAAGAGATAGACTCTATAGTTCAAAGAGATAAAGCTGTTGTTGCTAGCCAGAAAAATATTGAAAAACTCCAAGAGAAAGTAAATCAAAAGAAAGAAGTTAGCACTAAAGGTCAGCAAGATATTACTGCTACTGAAAATAGAATATCTACTTTAAGTAATATTCAAGAGAAAGCTAGAGCGGCATTAATAGACGATAAAGAAAATGTTGCTAGATTTAAACGTCTTAACGAGTTAGAAGTTAAAGAAGCAGCAATTAGACAAAGAAATTTAGGAAATCTTGAATTAGGTTCTTTAGCTCAAATTAATCGTGAGAAGTTGAAGCTACAAAATTCTTATACTACAACTACTTTACGTAAAGTACAAGAATTAGAAAATCAGAAGACTGCTCTAATCAATAAAGCAGAACTAACTAGAGACGACAAACAAAAAGTCAGAAGCTTAGTCAGAGAACAAAATGCTCTTAAACGTGAAGATAGAGATAAAGATAGAACTCCTCTTACTTCTGATGCAAAAACTAAATTACAAGAAACTCAAGCTAATGTTACTCAAAAGTTAAGAGAAGAAGAGTTAATTTTAGACTCACAAAGAGAAAAACAAGCAGTAACAAATAATAAATTAGTTCAAGAATCTACTAAATTAGAAGCTGCTAAAGCTCAACAATTAGAAAGGACTAATAGATTAACTCGTACTACAACTGAATTACTAACGTTACAACAAGATTTAAACCAAAAGAAAAATAGTTTAGATCGTGTAAATTCTGCTGTAGCTACCCAACAAGAGCGTTTCTATCAGACTCAAAATGCTTTACGTAGAGAAGAAGCAAATTTAAATAAGATTAGAAATAAAGATTCTGCTGAATATCAAAAGCAATTAGCAGTAGTACAACAATTACAGACTAAAGAAGCTACTTTACAAGAAAGTTTAAATAGAGCAAAAAATATCCAAGCTGAATCTCAACGTAAATTCAATCAAACTGACTTTGATACTAGAAGGAAACTAATTCAACTTACTAGAGATCAAGGTTTGGCAGATGGTTCACTAATAGAAATGAGAACTAGGTCTGGTACTGTAGCTTTAAAGAATAACGTAATTAATAGAGCATTAGTAGCCACTACCGAAGGTTATGGTAAAGCTATCAATTCTCTTAAAAATCCTACTCAATCTTTAACTAATATTCAAGATGTTTTAAGAAATAAGTTTATAGACTTAAGAACTGGTATTAGCCAAGTATCTACCGATGGAGCTAGAAGTCTAACTGCTTTTTCTACTGTTGCTAAAGCTAAATTCGCTGAAATTGCTATTGGCGCTCAATTATTTGGTGAGGCTATTAAAGGTGCGTTAATCTCTAGTGGTATTGGATTGATAGTAGCTGCAATAGTAGGTCTTGGAGCTAAGATGATTCAGTTAGTTGGAGATTCTAAGAAACTAGACAATACTTATAAAGACTTTAATACTACTCTAGAAGCTTCTGCTACTAAATTTGATAGAGCTAATATCTCATTTGAAAAAGGTTCTCAAGGTATTAGTAAATTCAATGATAAGATAGAAAATTCTAAAAAATTATTTGGAGAATTAGAACCTAGCGCATGGGAACAAATTGGAAATACTATTGGTGGAGCAGTTAAAACAATATTTAACTTTGATAAAGCTGTAGTAAAAACACTTACTAACATTGTCACTTTTGGTCAAGCTTCTAAAGTATTTAAATTCTTTGGAGATGGATTAAAAGCGGTTTGGAATAGTTTTTCTGACGCAGACTTTATTAAACGAGCTGAAAAGATGACTCGTATATCAGATTTTATACAAGATTATGAAGTAGCTCTTAGAGGTCAAAATAAAGAATTAGCAAACGGTAATCTATTAACTGAAACTTCTAACCAAAAGATCAAAGCTAAAATGATCCTTACTGGAGAAGATTTAGAGAGAGAGAAAGGTGCTAATAAAGCTCGAATTAATTCTTTCACTGAAATGGTAGATATCCAAAAGAAAGAGTTAGAGGAACTTAAAGGTAAAGGAGATAAATTAACTGATAGAGATAAAGCTCAGATTAGCATTCTAGAAGCTGAAATCTCAAGAAGAGAGAAAGTAATAGAAGTTAGTAAAAAGCAATTTGATGATCAACTAAAGTATTATGAAGCTCGTAATCTTCTATTAGATAGAGAGAATAAGTTTAGTAATACACAAGTTTCGTTAGAAGAGATCAAAGGATTACAAGATGAAGTAAATAAATCTCAATCTACTTTAAACGCAAATATTAGTTCAGGATTAGATATTTACTCTAGTTCTATTAAAGATTCTCAAGCTAAATCTAAACAATTTTTATCTGATTTGAAAGATGGAAGTTTAAGTGTTAAAGCTACTCTTAAAGATCTTGGTGGTGAAATTTATAAGGTTGGTGAAGATGGTAAAGTCATTAGTCAACTTCCTGAAGATGTTCTTAAATCTATTGAAACTACTTTAAAAGGTAAAGAGATAGATGGCAAGAAATATTCTTTAGAACAGGTACTTAACCTTAAAGAAACTAGAGATGCGTTAACCAAAGCTGGAGTAGAAATTCCTAAAGACTTAAGTGTATTAGCCGATAAAATGAAAGCTAGTTATAAAGCTTCTGAAGGAGAACTTCAATTAATTAATCTAAAAGAACTAGAAAAAGATTTATCCAACTTCTCTACTTTATCTGATAAATACCAAGAAAAGAAAAGGCAGTTCTTATCGACTACTAAAGATGATATTGGAGCTACAACTTTCTCTACCTCAATTAAAAAGTCTTTAAGGTTAGCAGAAACAGATCTACAAGGCTTTCTAAACGCTCTAGATGCGTCTTCTAAAGGTGCAAATAAGTTCATTACTGCGTCTACCCAAAAGTTTACTAGACAAGCTTTAGAAGGAACGTTAAACCTTACTGAAGGGTTAAAAGAGCTAGGTAAAGTAGAAAGTGAAATTGAATCAAAACAATTAGAAAAACTTAAAACATCTATCACTGGTAAAAATAAAGATGAGATTTTAGCTGCTCTTAAAGAGATTGGAGTAGAAACTGAGAAGACGTTAACAGCAGAATCAATTGACTTTAATAAATTTGAAGAAAATATCGGAACTTTTGTTGAAGGGCTAAATGCTGTAGCTGAATCAGGAGAACAAAGTAATGAAGAAATAGCTAAGAAGTTCGAGTCTTTCTATAATCAAATGAAAGGCAAGGTAACTCCTGCTGCTTACAAAACTTTAACTGAAACTCTTATTGGTTATGAAAAAGCTGCTAGCGAACAAAGAATAAGTAATATAACTTTGGAAACTAACGCTTTAGAACAACAGAAGAAATATGGTTTAGTGTTAGAAGCTGATTATATCAAAGAGATTAACGCTCTTAACATTCAAACTACTGAAGAAAATATAAAAAACAAGCAAGTAGAACTTAAAAGATTACTTTCACTATATAAAGAATCAGCTCCTCAAGTAGCAAAAGCTAAAGCTGAATTAGAATCTTTAGAGTTAGACCTTAAAGGTAAGAAATCTAATAATCCTGTAGAAATTGCTCAAGCTGAGAGTAAAGCTAAATTCGATATTCTTAAGAAAGATTTAGAGTTAGGTAAAGTAACTAGGAGACAATATATAGAAGAAGAACTTAAAGATTCTCAACTTCTATATCAAACTCAATTAAGTGAAAAACAAAAGACTTTATCTGAATTAATGAAAGATGAGGTTAAAAATGCTAAAGCTATAAAAGCTCTTAGAAAATCGATGGAGTCTGATGAAAAAGATTTCAATCTAAATATCTTAGAGATTAATAGGAGAAGAATAGAAGAACAATTTAAAATTCAGACTAATGCTTTAAGCAGAAGAGAATTAGAAGCTAGAGAAAACTCTCTCAATGGAAATACTAAAGAAGAATTAGAATCTATTAGAAAACTAGAAACTGATAAGATTAATCTCAATATCAAAACTTTAGAGTCTAGATTAGCAGTAGAAAAGCAAGGAAGTGAAAAGTTCTTAGAAATAGAGAAACAATTATTAGAAGCTCAATTATCTCTTAGAGAAACTCAAGTTAAACAATCTAAAGATAGAACTAATGAGGAAATCGAGAGAAAGAAAAATGAGTTATCTACTATTGCAGCTCTAGAAGAAAGAAATAATCTAAATGGTACTACTAACAAAAACTTAGAAAATACTAGACAACTAAGAGAGAAAGAAATTCAATTATCTATTGATTCTATCAACTCTCAAATTGCTTTGACTGAAAAAGGAAGTAAGGAACGATTAGCTTTAGAGCAACAATTAATCTTAGAAGTTAATAAGTTACAGAAAACTCAGTTAGATAACCAAAAAGAAAGATTAGAACAATCTCTAGAAGATAGAAGAAAAAAATTAGAAGCTAGACAAATTGATTTAGAAAAGGCTTCTATTAGAGGAACTACTGAACAAGACATTGAAGCTACTAGAAAACTAAAAGAAGAAGAAATTACTTCTACTATTGAATCTCTCAAACAGAGGTCTTCTCTGTATAAAGAAGGTAGTAAAGAAAGAATTGCTCTTGAACAAGAAATAGCTAAAGAAACTCTTAAGTTAGATAAACAAGTCTATGAAAATCAAAAGTCTAGATTACAAACTCAAATAGATAATAAGAAGAAAGCTTTTAGAGATACACAACTTCAATTAGAGAAGTTAATGGTACTTGGGACTTCTACTGAAGATTCTAAGAAAGTTCGTGCTGCTAAAGAAGAAGAAATTCAAATCACTATTGAAGGTATCAAGAAAGAAATTAATCTAACTAAAGAAGGAAGCACTCAAAGAAAAGATTTAGAACGTTCATTAAGAGAAGAACTCTTAAAGTTAGACAAACAAAGAATAGCTAATAAGAGAGAATTTATAGATGAAGAGATATCTCTAGAAAAAACTAAGATTACTAAAATTCAGTCTTTATTGGAACGTTCAACTATCGGAGGAACTTTTGAAAAAGATTTAGAGAAGATTCGTGAGCTAAAAGAAAAAGAAACTCAGATTACTATTAACTCTATTCAAAAACAGTTAGCTACTTATAAGGGAAATGCTAAAGAACGTCTTGCTCTAGAAGCTCAATTAACTCAGGAAATTACTAAACTACAAAAGATTCAATTTGGTAATAAAGAAGAGAAACTAAAATCTCAGTTGGAAGACGCAAAGAACAAGTTAGATAAGCAAATTGCATTAAAAGAGTCTAGCTTAATTAATGGTGCAACAGAACAAGAACTCAAAATAGTAGAAGAAGCAAAGATAAAAGAAACTCAATTTACTATTGATTCTATCAGGAAGCAGATAAATCTCTATAAAGTTGGTAGTAAAGAACGTCTTGCTCTAGAAGCTAATTTACAGAGAGAAATCAATAATCTTAGAAAACAAACATTAGATAAAGAGAAGAACTTAATTCAAAATACTCTAGAGTTTAAGAAAACTAAGATTGATATTACAAATATCGAGTTAGAAAAGAAACTTCTTAGAGGAGATATTGATAGAGAAAGTTTTGAAGATAAGTTAACTGCTTCATCTCAGAAAGTTAATCTCTTACAACAAGACGCATTTACCAAGCAACTTAAACTATATCAAAAAGGTAGTAAAGAATATTTAGAGATACTCAAAAATTTATCTCAATTACAAGTTGATTATCAAAAATCTGTAGTAGATAAAGCTATTAGAAATATTGATAGAATTACTAAATCTCAGAATAATTCGATAGAAGCACAAAAAATCTCTATTACTAATCAACTAAGTTCTAGTGATTCACTTACTAAAGAAATTCAAGAGCAAATTAAACTTGAAGATTCTAGAAGTTCTGTAATTAAAGCTACCTCAGATTATCAAGTAGGACTATTAGAGTTAACTAAAAGATCTACAGGAGATATTGAGAAGAGAGCTGAGATTGATGTACAAATTGCTGAACTAAAACAAAAAGCTCTATTAGAAAGTCAAGAGATTGAGATTAATAGTATAGAGAACAATGCGTTAATTAATGAAGCTGCTTTAGAAAGAGAGAAAATTCAAATATCTCTCAATAGATTGGAGTTAGACAGAAATAAAATTCAGACTGAAGCAGAACTAAGAAAAGCTAGATTGAATAAGTTAGATTCTGAGTCTATTAATGCACTTCAATTACAGTTAGACTCTATTAACAATCAATATGACGCTCTTGGTAGAAGTGAGAACTTAATCTCTACTCAAATAGCTAATCAAGCTGAGATTAGTAGAAATCAGTTAAAAGTAATTAAACAGCAACAAGATTTAGCTCAAAAGAATTCTGCGTTAGACGTAGAGCAAGCTAAGCAAAACGTTATTATCGCAGGTTACGAAAAGCAGTTATCTCAACTAAAAGCTAAAGGTGATTTAATACAAGCTAACGTAAATAAAGAGAAAGTTATAGGAGATTTATTAACTAAAGCTTATGACGCTCAAATTGCGTTACTAAATAGTAGAAAAGAATTGATGGACTCAACTTTAAGTTCTATTGATTCTCTATATAGTATTGAACAATCAATGGCGAAATCCGACTTAACTAAAGATAAATTAGCTAAAGAACAAGCTAAAGATAAACTGACTTATCTAGAATTTCAACAAAAAGTTGAGAATGAAAGCTTCAATCTAGAAAAAGCTAAAAATAAGATAGTTAGAGAAAGACAAAAAGTTGAATTAACAATCGCAGAGTTAAATGCTAAACAAGCTCTTGCAATGTCTAAAGCTGAAGAAGCTAGAACTAATGCTCGTAAAGATGCTACTAATGAAGAGAAGTTAGCAGCTAAATTAGCAGTAGAAGCAGCAGAACAAGGTATTATTGCAGCTAAAGCTAATAGGGACATTAATCTAGAACTTATAAAAGTAGAAGAACAATCAGAAAAGAACAAAGAAGTAATTAATGCTCGTAATCAAAGAAATCAAAGACTACAAGCTGAACAATCTCTTGCATCTTTAACTTCTAATACTACTGATGATAGAGAAGTAAAAGGAAAAGCACAAGAGTATAGAGAACTTGATGAGAGAAGTATTAGTAATACATTAAAATCTACTTCTAACTTAAATATAGAGAATATTCTTAAAGAGTTCACTAATAATATGAATAACAGAAAACCTATAGAAGATATTAAAGTCTCTAATATAAGTGATGTACCTAAAACTTCTCCTATATCTTCTGCTCCTGGCTTTAGTAATAGTAGAGGAAATATTAACTCTAGAGATACTAAAAACAATGATAAAAGTAAGAAAGATAATAAAGATAATGTATTTACCTCTATCACTAATCTAAGTAAATCTATAGATAAAGCAGAAAAGTCTATTACTAAAAAATTAGGACTAGATACTCAATCACTTATTAAAACATCTAACACAAATAGTAAAACTCTTAATAAACTCATAGAAGTTAGTGTAAAGAGTATAAGTAAGAGTATAACTACTGCTACTAACACTATTACTGGTACAACTCTTAAAGGTGGTAAAGTAATAGAACCTCCTAAGCCAAAGAAAGGAGAAATTGTACCTGACTCACTTAGAACTATTAGAGAAGCTGTTACTAACTTCAAGTTATCTGTAGATAAATCTAATGTAGAGAAGAAAAAAGAAGCTGATATTAGATATAAAGAAGAACAAAAAGATAATGATAAATTACAGAAATCTATTGAACTTCTAATAGATAAGATTGAAGAACATATAGAAAAAGGTGGAAATACTACTATTAACTCTCCAATTAATGTAACTGGTGGAGGAGATAAAAATGTAGGTTTAGATATTAATACTCACCTATATAACTTAGCTACTAAAGTACAAAGGAGACAAAAATAGATGAGAAAGAGGAAATACACTAAATAATGACTAATCAATTTCAAGATATAGATGACCCAGTAATTCTAGGACAACATGGTAGAGAAGACGATTTAACTAAATGTTTTCCTTTTCACCGTAAACTCTGCTTTTTAAACGAAAAGAACCTTTTAGCTAATACCGAAATAGGTAATGAAGTTTTATATCAGATAAATGGAAAATCTTATATTTGTCTATTTGTAGAATCTAACGCTTATCAAGTAACTATTGAAGGGGAAGCTACTAGAATGGCGTCTACTGGTTCTGGCACTTATGTTAAATATTCTCTAATACGAAAAGGTTTCACTGCTCAGTTCGATTATACAGTAACAGATATTTTAGTATCTCTAGATAAGATTGCTAAAGATGCTATACGAGAAAAGAAGTTTGTAGAAGTAATAGATTATGTAAGACCTGAGACAGAAGATTATGATAAGGGATACACAATTAGAAAAGGACTAATTTATCTTCCACTTACTTACTCAGGACTTATGAGTGGTCATAAAACAATAGATAATATTACTAAGCCAACTACTCGACCTATTATTGCTCCAGAAGGTTTTTCTTTAACGTTTACTGAAAATTCATATCGAATAGGATAAATTAATCTTTCTTTTTCTTACTTCTTTTTATTCTAGAGTTTTCACAAGCATCTCTAAATATTTTTAATCCTTTTAGTAATTTAGGAAATGCGTCTTCTGCTATCCCTTGATTCTCAAATATAATCTCGCTAAATACTCCATCACAATCTTCTACTAATTTATCTATTTCATCTCTAGTTAGTTTTTTTGGGATGTCTTCGTTTTCTGTCATTGTTAATTACTTCTATCTCTTTTTGAATCTTATCTACTTCTTCTAATCTTTGTAAACTTCTTTCTATAGAAAGTGGATAAGATATATTAATTGAATCTAATACTTCATGATAAACTTCTTTTCCATATAAAGTCTGAGATATTTCGTCTGGATTAGTATCTTCTCTCATACTTCGACTCTCCGTCATATATACTACATACTCCTTATCTATACTTCTTTTTGTCTTATAGTAATTTAAGAGCTTTTGTAGTTCTTCTATAGTTTTATCCATTGCTTCAGGATATTCTATATAGCTAAATAACCCACTACATAAAGTCCAAGCTCTATATAATTTCTCACTTCTTTGATTATTCTTCATATTTACTTATCTCTTCTACTTTCGGTAATAAATGGTTTACTCCAAATAATTTAGCTAGTCCCGAAGTTTTAAGAAATTTTTGTCTTTCACTATGATTCATTACTACTTTTGTTCCTGCTAAACACTCATTAATTTCTTTTTTCATATCATTTAATCTTTCTTCTATACTATAAATATCTACATTCATCATATCTTATATATGTTTCAAATCGTAACCTCGAATACTATATCGAATAGTGCTTTAGAAATAGAACCTATAAAAATAACGGTTCCTTGCTTCTATCTTACTAATGGTACAGTATCTAACAGCTTTACACCAATGTTTACTCTTAATTCTGTAAATGAGGAGATATTAGATATAGACACTCTTAGCTTCAATACTTCTTCTATACCTTCACTATATACTATGGTTGAAATAGATATAGATAGTCTTGAATCTCTAGAAGAGATCTCTACTCTATATTTAAACGGTAGTAAATATCAAAATCTCTTAGAGATAGATGAACTAATACTATACAATGAGCCAGAAATTATAGAAGAAAGAGAATCTACTTAAACTCTTAATATCTAATATAGAATAAGCATAATAACTTCTTTTCTTCCATATGAAATCTAAACTTCCTCTTAATAATATAGTTAATTCAAATAATGAGTTATCTCTAGAACAAATTAATAAACTTAGTAATAGTCCCGGTACATTTCTTTTTAATCCTATAACTAAGAAAGTCCTTTTATGTTGTAAAGTAAACACTAAAATTACTAACGATCCTCTACCACTAAAGATATTAGGAGATAAAGAAATATTTATTAGTAATAAAGTAGAAACTTCTCCTTTTATCCTAGAACATAATCTATTACCTGAGTTTATCTTAGAGCATAATTTAGTTGGAGGGTTTACTCTTACTAGAAGTTTTGAGAATCATCCTTCTATTGGATTTAATCTTGTATGTGATAGAGAAGAAATTGATGATGTAAGAGCAAAGTTTAGAGATACCGAGAAGAAATATATCTTCTATAACATTCCCTTTCGTTTAGTTAATTATTCGGAAGTTTCTGCTCATAGGTCTATTAATCCATTAGGTAAATACGATGTCACTTTATCTTTTGAAGGTTGGTACTCAAAGCTAATTAATACTCCACTATTCGTTAAAAAGAGAGGAGATAATTTATCTAATAGTAAAAACTTTGAAGCTCCTGAATGTAGAATAGATAGAAATAAAAATACTAATACTGAATTAACTAACTCTCTTACTAAACCAAATGAATTAGTTATTCCTTTAACTTCTTTTGCTAGTAGATTAGGATTTAATTATTTAGGATACAACTTTTTATGTAATTATCAGAAACCAGTTAGTCCTGATTTAACTACAACATTTGCTAGTGAGTTAGATAGTAGAAAAAGAACTAAAGGTCTTTATACACTATTTTCTTCAGATGAAGGTGTTAAAACTATTAAATGGGCTAGACCTGCAACTTACAAAATAAAAGAAAACAAAACAATTAGTGACCTTAGCTATTCTGATAATTTAAGTGAGTTAGGTTATAAGCCTAGTGAATTAACTTGGAATAAGGCAGATGAAGAACCTTTAGATAATACGCAAGAAGATACATTTCAAAATACTATTCCTTCTTGGTTACAACTCAATATAAGAATTACTGAAACTATTAGTGACCCGGATAACGCAACTTCTCCACCAAATGATGAAGGTCTTATTCGTACAATGGATCTTAATTATGATGCTTCCGGTAAAGTAAAAATTAAAACTTTTACTAAAAGGGAAGGTACAACAGTCATCTGGGAGAAAGTAGAAACTTGGGGATTTATGTATGTCTCCAAAGATATTGTAATAGATAGGAATGGAGAAAAAGTAATTGAAGCATCTCCTAGCAATTATTGGGGATTAACTGAATCTCAAGAAACTACCCATTTATATGATTCTTCTACTGGTTATTATTTAGGAAATAAGATTAATGGGTGGAAAATGTGTAGATTTAAACAAGAATCTTCAACTGAAACAGCTAAATTAGAAATAGAAAAACAAGGACTTAGTGACCCACTATCTAAGCTTTATGAATCTGATGAAGTAGTTAGAGGAGAGAAAACATATGAACTGAATCAAATAATAGATTGTTATAGATTTAGAGCTGTTCCTATTATTGGTGGTACTCAATATATACTTAGACAATTTAGAGATTATTATCAAGATGCTAATACTTCTACTCCTAACATTCCTTATCAAGTCTGTACTTCTAATGGTCAATTGGTAACTCAATACATAAGAGACCCAACTTGGGTAGAACCGATGTTTATTGGAGAAGAATATACTTATTACTCTTGCTATACTCGCACTGAAGACCCTGCTAATTTAGCTTTAAGAAGAGAGTTTAGAGATTCTCCACCTGAGACACCTACTGATAATCCTGTATATAACCCACCATTATCTACTGGTAGAGAAACTGAAATATACAAGAAAGTATTGATACATAGAAGTAAATCTACTATTCAAGAAGAAGGATTAGGTTTCACGTCTCCCGGAAGTTCAGTTAAAGATAATTTTATTGGAAATGACAAGGAAGGCTTAGAAGATAGATATGAGACACATATTACTGAAAGATCAGCTCAAGATAGTAATTTCAGAAATGCTTCTACAATTATCCGAATAGAGGAAAGCTCGGGTAGACCAGGAGAACCAGGAAGAAAACAATTACCTTTTGTACCTAAAACTGAAGAAAGTATAAAAGAAAACTCCGACTTCTACTATCAAATGATTGAGACTAAAAGAGAAGATAAGATTAAACAACCAAAAGATAATTATAAATATCTCTTAGTTACTCAAGGCTATAACGTTAACGACCCAATTCAAGGATCAGTTTCTTACAATACAAAGCACAAATCTGAAGCGTTTTTAAGTGCTTGTACTGATTTAGAAATTGATGATATGAATAGTAATTGTTCTATCTCTTTCACTACTTTATTTAGACCAGAGATTATAGAAGGAAGTAAACTCAATTTTAGTTATTCTTGGGATTCTTGGAAGACTAGAGTGATTAGTAATAGTTCAACTATAAATATCGTGGGAAACGTAGAGTTTGATGATGGTTCGATAGGAATAGAAGTTACAGGTTCTACTACTCTTAGCTTAGGCATAGATAGTAATTTAGGTAGCTTAACATCTTTACAGAAAATCAAACTACCTAAAGAAACTGTACCTTCTGCTAATACTCAAAATCCTAGTGAGTCTAGCGTATTTAATATGTACACTAGAGGAAAGGAACTTGGAAAGATTGCCTATGGTTTTGGAAGTAGATATAGTGGGTAACTAAATTAGCACTCATTAAACCGTATGAGAACTGAATTACATTTCCAACATTTAGGTATATCAACTAAACTATCTAGCGGACTATCTTTTGTACTAAAATCTGTACCATCTCCTATATTTCCACAATTAAAACATCTATATTCTAAACTGTAGTAGTAGTTAACTATAGGATTTATGCCACATAATGTCTTACTTCCTACATTATTCAATATAAATTCTAAATGTTCTAGAGGTACTTCAATCTTTTGGAAATCTTCTAACTTAAACTTATATTCTATATCTGCTTCTACCAGTTGAATCCATTTACCTAATATAAGATTAATTTCTTCTTCTGTAGCAGCAAATAAACCTTCTACTAAATTATTGTACCTACCATCAATAGAATATTTCCACAAATATAACTTGCTCATTTAATCTCTCTTTTTATTTAATAGCAAAACATAGCTGAATATTCTTCATTCCATTCATTTTTTAATATTCGTCGTTCTCCTCTCATATATAGAATAAATTCAGTAGCTAAGTGAAAATTATCTACTATTTCATCAAAATTACTTAATACACTTATTCCATACGTAGGATTTGAGTAGAGTTCTATATACTGGTGAGAAAGATAAGTAGCATCTGGATTGCTCATCTTAGTAGGTATCTTTTTGGGTATTTTAAACTCTAATCTAAATACTCTTGTTTCATCTCTATGATAATTATCATTAGCCCAAGTAGTATCTCTATCTTTGTGATCAATTAAAGTAATCTTCTTATCTTTAAGTTCATTACGAATTCTATCTGCTTCTACATAATTCTTAGCTTTTTTAGCATCATTTCTTTGTTTAACTAACGCTTCTACATCTTCCTTAGTTAAGAAAGAGTTTAATACATTACTAAATTTAGGTAGATAAAGACGAACTTTCTTAAACTCTAGTAATTCAACTTCCATGATTTAAAGCAATCCATTAGCTTTCATCAATAATCTCATGAGATATTGAGCTTTTCTATCAGTAATACCAGCTCGATTAAGTCCTGCTGTTACTTCTGTAGGTGCGCCAAGAAATGTATCATAGATATCTTTTCCATCAGTAGCAAAATCCTTCGCTTTCTTAGTAATGTCTTGGATTTCAGGTTCCATTACTTTACTAACTCGTTTAGCTAACTCTCTTCTAGATAAAGTTCTATAATCTACTCCTTCTCCTTTAGTCATTAGCTCATCGAAGTTATCATGAACTCTTTTAAGTCTCTCACTATAACTCTTAGGATTATTAGGTTTAAAATTACCAGATCTAACTTCATCTAGTAATCTCTTTATAATTTTAGGTTTAACTACACGAGCATAAATAGCAGATTCCGTACCTTTAGCTAATCCTCTACCAGTAGCTTTAATCGCTCCCCTTCTACCTGATATAGCTTGAAGTGCTTTTTCCCACTCTTCTTGTCTAACCTGGATACCTAATTTCTCTGCTTCAGGATCTCTAGCTAATTTATTTATTTGTGCAATAGCTAATCCCATAGGACTTTTACGTTCAGCAATTGGAGATATAGCTAAGTCTTTTAATTTATCTTTTTCACTTACTACTGCTTTAACTTTGTCTATTCCTAATATTCCTCTTCTAGATGCGTTAGGTACAATATCATCTACTTTTTTTTTACGTTTTCATCATTAATAAGCTTCTCTCTAATTAATCTATCTCTAACTTTACGTTTAGCTTTAGTAATTACTTTATCGATAGGAGCTTTATTTGATGTGTCTAATATAGTTTTGAGAGATGTTCTTTCTGGAGGTCTTCCTAATCCTGTACCTTTCTTAGGTCGAGCAAGAGCTTTCTCCATTTGAACAATAGCTTTCATCTCTATAGGAAGAGAGTTATAAGCTTCTTGAGTTCTCTCCATATTCTTAGCAGAAACTACCATAGAACTTGCTAACTTTCTACCCCGAGCTTTTGTCTTTGATAATTTCGTACCTCGAATACCTGACCTACTAGCAATTGGAGTAGTCCAAGGATCTGGTAACTGATCGTATTTCTGGATAATAGTAGATTTTGAAGGCACTGAACCATTTGTAATTTTTATTGTTACTCCTTTAGGATATTTAGGTGTGGAAGATTTAGCAGAATTTAATATATTCTTGTTAAGAGAAGGTTTACTAATTCCTTTTTTCTTCAGTATTATTGCTGCTCCAATACCTAATGCTCCTATAGTTCCTACCCCTAAAGCTATATTTCTTTTAGTATTATCTTTCTTTCTTTCTTTTCTGAAGAAATCTTTTACAATAGATACTTTAAAGCCTTTCTTAGTCTTATTTAATCTGTTGTGTCCTTTTACTTTATCTTTATTAAACATATTGAGATATTATAGATATACATACCTATAATAGCAATAAATGAAAGAAGAAGATTTAATTAAGAAACTCTTAGAGATATTAAAAAAAGAACCAATAACTATAAAAGGTAACGTTCTCTCTATAGGTAATCAAAAAATAAAAATATCTAATAGAGGAAACACTATTACTAACATAAGACCTATACAAATACGATAAAATGTCAGTTACTTACGCAAATAGCAGAGTTATTTTACCTAGTAGTTGTTGGAATATTACTTCTTCTACTGGAGGTCAATTATCATCTCAAAATCTATACTTCTCATTACAAGCAGAAAATAGAATAGGTAGAAATTTATTGCTTATCTCTTCTTTAATTTCTATACCTGCCTTAGGAAAAGTTACTTTCACTATTAATTCACAAGCTAAACTAGCTACTGAAGAAATATTTAATTATGTAATTGGTGCTTCTACCACTTCTAACCCAACTACTTTTAATCAGTTACTTAAAATTCCGATTAATTCATCTACTACGTTCCCCATCACTCTAACTATTAGTAGAGATATCTTTCTTAGAAGAGGTTATATAACTTCCGATGATATTTCTAATATTCCTTCTAGTGATTTACTTCATGGAATGCTTATTGGATATAACGGAACAGGACTAATTTATGAGTATGACTCTTTAGATTCTACTACTCCAATAGATAATGAACTTACTCTCTTAGGAGGCTCTAATAAACGATTTAAAGCTAGAGGAACCTTTTCGACTTATATATCCTCGGTTTATGATGTTGATGGCTCTAGAATTGATTTAAGAGAAGAAAATGAAATTCAACCTATTCTAAGAGATTATAATCCTAATGGTAGTGATTCTTCTTCTATTCGATTGTGGATAGATAATCCTAGTGGTTCTGTAGCGGTCGGTACTAGAATTACTTTAGTAATAAAATTAAATGAAAATATAAAGACTAACTTATTTGATAGGAAGATCCGTTACGTATTTGAAGGAATAGTAGATTTAAATACTTGTGTTCTTAGAACTACTAAAAGAGATGGAATTACACCTTTCGAGAAGTTGGGAATTCCTTTAGTTTTTAATACTAACTCTCCTAACTTTGCATTAGAAGAAGATTTACTAATAGGAGAAGCTTTATCTTTTAGTTTCTACTTAAACTTCTTAGGAGCTGAGATAAACGATTTTATACCAGAGAAATCTATATTATCTGTTTATCCTTCTTTCGTTTCTAATGTAGGTAATTATGTTGCAGGTTCAGAAGTTATAGGAGACTGTATATTTGCAGAAGAAGGAAGAAGAAGAATATTACCTTCTACTACTATTAGCGGGTTAGAAGTTCTTTCTGGTAGTGGATTGATTAAGAACTATACATTCCCTTTATTACCTAAAACTATTATCTTAGGATTAATACCTAATCTAGATAGTCAAAAAGTCTTCATTAGTAACTTAGGGAACTGTTATATTGCTCCTACTGATACACCTAACAATTCAGCTATAAGAGCTTTTGTATCTACCTTAAGTGGACAGACAAGTTCTAGTGCTTGGAGTAGTTATATCCCCATTACTCAAAATAGTAACTTTACTCTTAAACTCACTTTACCTACTTCTATTAGATCTACTTATCCAGATGTAATTGCGAATACTACTTCTACTTTCTCTATAGCTAAGTTTGTCATTTATGTACAGAGACAATCTAACTCTGAAATACGTAAATTTGAAGTTAACTATACTGCTAGTTTATCTACTCTTACTTTACCTGATTGGAATTCCGGCACCATTGTATCTTCTATACCTACTAATACTAATAATAGTTTTAATCTATATAATCTACCTTACTTCATAGTAGAGAATGGATTAGGTAGTGGATTTAGCATAGGAAATTATAAATTTTGTATCTCATATCTTTATGATGGAAACCAAGTAACATCAATAAGTCATGACATAGCCAAAGGATGTATAGTAGAATTAGATATGCCACTTTCACAAGCTCTAAACAATATGAAGTATTTAGGAGAACCTTTGTTTAAGGAACAGTTAGTTTCACTAGATACTACTTATATCCCAGATGGACAAAGAAGATCTCTTAAAGGAACTGATAGTAGCTATTTAGATTTAGTGTTTTATAAATATCAGACAGGAGCAGGTAACAATGTAACTAGCTTTAAACCAGGAACATTACCTTCTAGCTCTCCTGGTATTTGGAAAGAGAAAGAAAGTGGACTTAACTTAGACCAAGTAAGTGCTTATGTCTACTCAACTATTTACCCTAACCTTAGTACCTTGAATGATTTGATTAAGTCAGTAGATGATAGTATGATTCCTTTGATACTAGCTTTAGGTGGAGGAGGAGGAAGTAACAATATAGGAACATCACCTTCAGGTACTTCTAGTAGTTATATAGAACCTGCACAAATAGTTCTTTATGCTTCTACTATTACTCCTGATTTAGCTGTAACTGATAAATATTGTCTAATTAATAACTCTGGTACAATAAGTAATATTAATAATCCGCTTAATATGACTAACGGAGATACTTATTACTTACAGATTAGAAATCCAGGAACATATAACTTTGGAAGTGTCTATGTTATTCCAGAGAACTATACATCTGTTACACTAGACAGTAAAGCTTATGTTGAAGCTAACAAAAGAGGAACAATAGTAGATTTAATGATTTATTCAATGTGGTAAATAATTATGCAAATACAACGAGAAGAATACTTACAGAAATTAAAAGATATAAGTTTTACTCAATGTCATCAATATTTAGAACAAATATTAGAACTTCAGACTCAGTTACATTTTTCACTAGAAAGAGTAGAAGAGTTAGAAAATAGACTTGCTGAACTAAGCCCAGAAATAATTGAGGAGTTAAATGTCAACCAGAATACTAATACTTAAAGATGGTGTAATAACTCCTAGTAAAACGTCTAATGATAGACAGTTAGCTCTTAATTCTTTAGTATCTACTATGACTACTAATAGAGTTCTCAGAAGTAATGGAACTAATATTGTCCTGTCTCAAGTAGATTTAACTACTGATGTTATTGGTGTACTCCCTCCTGCTAATGGCGGTTCTGGTAACTCAGCTTCTTATGTAGATTTAACTACTGCTCAGACTATTGGAGGACTTAAAGCTTTTAGTGAGGGATTAATTTTACCTGCTACTCCCCATACTACTGTAGGAACTATTTGGAGAAATGGAAATAACTTAGAATTTAGAAATACTGCTAACACAATTCAAATTATTCTCAACAGCGCAGGTAATCTAAGTAACTTATCAGATAAACAAACTTCTCTAAATAATCTAGTAGGAGCAGTTACAGCTAATAGAGTTCTGAAGGGTAACGGAACTAATATTGTCCTTTCTCAAATTGACTTAAACAGTAATGATGTAATTAATATTCTTCCTATTAATTTAGGGGGTACAGGTAGCTCTACTCAAAATTTTGTTGACGTGTCTACTGCTCAAACTATAGGAGGGAATAAAACTTTCACAGGGACTATTAGTGGAATAACTTCTACAATGGTAGGACTAGGAAATGTAAATAATACTTCTGATATTAATAAACCTATATCTACTTCTACTCAAAATGCTTTAAACCTAAAAGCAGATTTAATAGGTGGACTAATACCTACTTCACAACTACCTAGTTATGTAGACGATGTATTGGAGTTTAGTCTACTAACTAATTTCCCAGTAACAGGAGAAATAGGTAAGATATATGTAGCGACTACTACTAATATTACTTATAGGTGGTCGGGAACTGCTTATGTAGAAATATCTGCATCCTTAGCATTAGGGACTACTTCTTCTACCGCTTATAGAGGTGACTTTGGAAATACTGCTTATTTACACTCTCAAAGTACAGGAAATCCTCATAATACAACAAAATCAGATGTTGGTTTATCTAATGTAGTTAATTCTTTACAGCTAATAGCTGCTAATAACTTATCCGATTTAGCTAGTAGGCAAATAGCTTTAAATACTTTAGCAGGAGGAGCTACCACTAATAACTATCTAAGAGCAGATGGGACTAATATTGTTTTATCTACTATTCAAGCTAGTGATGTTCCTACTTTAAATCAAAATACTACTGGTACTGCTAGTAATGTCACAGGTATTGTCGCTATTGCAAACGGCGGTACAGGAAATAATACTAAAGTTTGGGTAGACTTAACTACCGATCAAACAATAGTAGGAGTAAAGACTTTTTCTAATAGAATTAGAGTTTTTGATTTAATGATTGGCAACGACCCTTACGTGGCTACTTCTACTAATATAGGTAAAGGATATATTTCAGCAGCTCCTGATTTTTATGAAGATTATAAATTAGGAGTAAACGGGTTTCTAAGAATGAGAATTGGTGCTGGAGCAGAATTTGGATATGCTAGACAATTTTTAGCTGTTAGAGGTAGTAACGGAGATATAGTTTTTAACTCTGCTACTCAAGCTACTTCTACTACTGACGCTGCTGTAACAGGAACTTCTCTTGGACTTACCGGAAATTTATTTGCAGCAGGTACACGTATCAACTTTGCTAGTTTACCTACTTCTTCATCGGGACTTCCTGCTGGTACTTTATGGAGAAACGGAAATGTTGTCAATATAGTTTAATAAATATATGCCACTTAAAATTACAGATTCAGATAATATATCTACTTTACATACTACAGAACGGTTACAAGTTAATCTAGCGGCTGCCAAAGAAATAATAGAAGATATAATAATAGAAGTCTACTTTACTGTAGAGACTAGACTTCCTAGCGGTAAATTAGTAGGACAGCCTTATTGGGATTCTGAACCTATAAAAATTAACTGTAGAGGAAACGTCAAACTAACTGAAGCAATGAGAACTATTCAAGAAGCTATCGGGATAGAAAGAAATAAACAGCAATTAGCTAAAAAACCTGTTACTTAGGAGAACAATGGCTACAACTCTTATAACCGAATATTCAACAGTAAATGTTACTCCTACCACCCTTTTTCAAGCTTCTACTAACACCTCTTATATTATTGCCAAAGTTCTATTAAAAAATGAAAAATCTGAAGCTGCTAAAGTTACTGTTAAATTAAATAACTTAGAAATAGTAAAAGACTTAGTTTTACCTATTTTTAATCAAGAACCGATAGAACTTAACTCTATCTCCAAGTTAAGGTTGAGCGGAACTGATAAATTAGAAATTACAGTTATTCCCAATAGTTTATCTGGAGGGACTTCTTTCGGATTAGTAGGTGGATTTCCTTGGTATACAACAGCAGAACCAAATGCAGCTACAATAATAATGACTTATGTTAAACAAACTACTTAAAAACTAATTATGCCTTATACAGTCACTCAAGGTTCAGGATTGACAATTGATAGTATTACCTATACTCCACCAGGAGGAGTTTTAACTCATATTCCAGTTATTACCAATCAAACTGTTTCATCCGTAGGAACTAATACAGGTGGAATTGGTACAACAGCTTATGCCGCCAATCAAGTAATGGGAGCATCTCAATTCACTTTTCCAGGAGTAGCTTTAAAAGCAGGTTTAGGAGGGGTAATTCAAAATGCTAGTTTATATTGTGCGGTTGTATCTACAGGTCAATACTTAATTAAACTCTTTGATAAACCTATAACTAACACTTTTACTAACGGTCAACTCTACTCCGCTTTTCCACTAAGCGATGCAGAAGCTCAATCTTTTGTAGGAGATATAGAATTCTCTTTTCCCGCTGCCTCTGCTAATAACACACTTTATTCTGTTACAAGTGTAGGTATGTGTTTTACTACGGATTCTGCTGGTCAACCTAATTTATACGGAGTTTTATTAGCTAGAAACGCTCATTCTTTAACGGGAGCAACAGGACAAGATATCCGAATAACTTTAGAGATTCTACTGTAACTATGAAAATAACTACTATAACTAAAATTAGTCCTTTAGTAGAAATGACTTCTCCTATACTACTTCAATGTAAATTCGGTGCTTGTGGAAGTTGTCCTAATAAAACAGGTAAAATGCTGTGGATTCCTTCTACTCATAGCGGGACTTTTAAATTTCAATATAATTTTTGGGATACGGTTTCCGAAGGTACAGGTACAGTTAAATATAATTTAGTAAGTACAAGTGTAACTATTAATGGTGCAGCGGTTAGCTATTCTAACCCTCCAGATAAAAACTACTCCAACACTACTCCTATAAATGAGAATCCTACTTTATTACCTGCTTCTATGAAAGGAACTAACTTTCTCACTCTAAGTTTTACTCCTAGTGCATGGATATATTTTAAACAACCCAATCCAGCAATTAGTAACGTTCATGATGCTCTATGCTTTGAATATAACAATGAAAAGAGTTTAATCACTTTTCGTTCTTTTTAGTTTGTACCAGATAGGCTATCCCAAATATCTACTTTTCTTTGTAGATTTAATAGGAGCTGAGTAGAAATACCTAGCTCTTTTTCTATCTGTTTAGCCCAAAAATAAGTTATAGATCTTTCTCCTTTTAATATCTCATCAAGCTCAAGATTGTACAAATAGATATCACCAATACTAATATCTCTTTCGTCTAAAATGTCCCTTATAATTTCTCCCGGAGGAACAGGTCTAATTTTTCTAGACATTACAGATTTAACTAACATAACTAATCTCCTATAATGTATTAAGTAAATAAATAGAAAAACATGAATGACGATTTAGTAGTACAGAAAATTCTGAAGCTCTTAGAAAATAACACAGCTTTTATTGGTTATGCTTTGAACGGTGGAATTGGAACTAAGATAAATGTCCGAAACACTGAGACAGGAAAAACTATTCAAGCTTTATCTATCAATGTGGATTCTAGTGGTGAAGTCTTAGTAGTTAAAGATTCGGATGACGGACAATACAAAGCCGTTACATTCAAAGCAGCAGAACAAATAACAGAAAGTATTATTCAAATAAGGAAAACTAAACCAGTAGATGATAAAAAAACTATCGAATATACTGACTCAGATATTGAGATATTTTATCTATTCGTTAAGTTAGTAGATACAGGTAGTCCCGTTCCTACTCAATTACAGTCTACTTGGATTAGAAAAGGAAGTTCTTGTACTCAATTTGTAGGCGCTTATGAAAGATGTAACTACGCAGCTAAAGAAACAATTGGAGGCACTTCTTATAATGGATTGCCTTATAAACCTTATTCAACTTTGAACGATTGTCTTAATGATGATTTAGGTAGAGATGCTAAAACTCCTCACGGTACAGGAGATGAAAATGGAAATGCGGGTAGAGCTGGTTGGAAGTATTTTTCTACTAAAGTAACTGCTGGAAATGAAGAAGCTATGCAAGCTGCTTTAAGTTCTCACGATACTGAATATGGAACTAATTATAGAAAATTATTTGGTTATGCTTCAATATTAGAATGTTCTGGAGCTATGAATTTAGCAGGATGGGAAGCTATTAATGTAAGAGACCCAGAAACCAATGCAATTACTAGGTCTTTTTTTAGATGCGAGTTTAGTCTTCTTCCAGGGTTTACTACTGACTGTACTCCTGCAATGCAAGATGCGGGATATTGCGATACTAGAGGGTTTATTAACAGTAGATGTCCTTTACCTGGTCAAGAAGCTCCTGGTCAACCTAGCGTAGGAAATATACAGAATGATTGGGGATATACTTACGGCTGGAAAGATTTACCTTACTCTTTCATGTATAAAAGACATTTTAGTCAGCAGTATTTAAACGGACAAACCGCTCCTGGTAGTTTCTATATATTAGAGGTTAACGATGACCAAGTACCCGGAAATTTACCTCCTAATTACTTTCCTTGGGTTCCCGGTTGTCCTAGCAATTTAGGTGAAGGAGGCCCTTACAATGGAAGTGGAGGCAATAGATCTCCAGACGGCCCACCTAAAATAAAAAAGAGAGATATGAAACTTTCTACTCATAAAGCCGAGATTTGGCTGGGGAGTAGTAAAAAAGAAGAAGCTATTAAGTTATACGAGTTAGGAGCTAGCGATTTATTCTCTGGAATGTATAACGCATTTATTATCAAGGCTAATGAGACTCAGGTAGATGCAAAAGCAAGAACACAAAGTAACGCTTCTATATCAGAAGAAGATTTAGCAAGGCATTCTAAATTTTATGAAAATTGGAATAAAAATATTATTGACTTAAAAATTGACCCTCGTGTTTGGGTTTATATATTAAACAATGTTCCCCAAGCAGAATCTCAAGCAAGCTATCACGATCCAATAAATCCTCTTAACTCTTCACTTCTAAGATTTATAGAACATTTATATAATAGAACACTAAATTTATCAGTTATAGATAAAGATACTCAAATAATTCACTTAAAATTAGGTTTAACTGCTAAAAATACATTATCTAATCTTGATTGTAAAGGAATTATTGGAAGTTCAGGGTCTACAAAAGCTAATGATAATTTCTGCGGACAAAGTTGGGAATACCAAAAATACATAACAATAAAAGTTAAAAAATGGACAATAGAATCAACTACTAATACTTTAGATACTACAGATTTAACAGCAGAAAATTCTTGGAATAAAACTCATATAGAACGTAAATTCTTAACCTCTTTTGGAACTTTTGAAAAGACATTTAAACGAGATTTTCCAACTAACCTCTTGTCTAGACCCGACTCTAGTATAGCTTTGACAGAGATTGTAACTGGCAATCACTACGAACAGTTCAACTATAGTAATGTTAAGCTTTGGCAATCATACGTGTTAAATAGTTTTCTTTATATATCTTATTCTCTAATTTTTAAACCAATTAGTTTTGCAGATAGCAGCAGGAAAGTAGGGTTAATATCTACTTCTTGGTGGGAGTTATGGGATAAAACTCTATATAACAAAAAAGCTAAAAGACTGAGTTCTATAGTTGGTTTTGAAAAAAACTACTATCAGATTTTAGCTAGTTCAGGTTTAAATCCAAATTTAAATTATAATAGTCAGTCAAATTCTACTTTTAATAATGCGGTATCTCCTATAGCATATTATGAATATTTAACAAGTAGACCAAAAGAGTATCTACCGTCTGCCATTAAAAAAGTACGCAATAAAACTGAGATAATGTCAACAATAAGTAGTAGAGAACAAACTAAAAACTTATTAGGATTGCAGTTTTTTTTCTCTGATTGGTCTAGCAGATGGACTACAAATAATACCCTACCTTTAGTTATTTCTGTACCTAGTAATTACTATCAATTTCTAAATGCTACTGATTTAAGAACTAATAACAATTATTTAAACAGTACATTTGAAGGAACAACTTATAATCCTAGATTTAATACTAATATGTGGATTAATTATCTATGGGCGCAATTTATATACGATGGCTTTGTAAATGTAGACGTAGACTCATATAAAGAAGTAGAGTTTAATTTAGCCACTAATCCAAGTCAATATATTAAATTTAGTGATAACTCTTTATATACAAACTCGGAATACAATTTTACAACTAAACCTACTGTAGTCAGTAATTTAGAGACTGTTCTTTCTCCGGGAGTTTTAGATGTTACTAAACAAGTTCCTATTAAAAAACCTACTAATGTAGAGTTAGACCCTAATCTTAGCTTTCTCATGTATTTATTTCCCTATGTCACCGTGACAAAGAAGAAGAAAGAAATCTAATTAATAACACAAGAACTAGGATTTGCACCTAGGATTCTAGTTTTGGAGACTAGCGTGTTCCTACTACACTATTCAAGTTTGATATCTGGTTGTGGAATTGAACCATGTTAGTGTCTCCTTATTTATGGTTGGAGATGAGTAACCGTTTCTCTATTCCAGACTAAAAACTAACTTAACACAGATTCTTCATATTATCAACTATTCTCTTCAATATACATTTGTCTAGCTAACTCATTAATAGCAGGAACTACTTTATCCATGTTCATAGAGTAGAGATTAGCACAGGAGAAAGAGTTAAGTTCTATTACTCCTAATTCTCTTGTATTTAAGTTTTCTCCTATATCAACGGTAAATGCTCTATCTGGTATAAATAAATTTTTATCTTCTAAAACTGTCTTTAAATACTCTTTCGCTTCTTCTTCTTCTTTATATATGCTAAATCCATCAAAACTGTATTTACAACCATCTATTACTTTTCTATCTACTACTAAGAATCTATATTCTCTACCTATGTTCTTTTTATCTGCTTTGATAACAATCTCGTTATCTCTTATTTGTTCAAGAATTTGACGTCTAGTAGCTACAACACCAGTAAATCTCTTATCTCCTTCATTAGGTCTAAAGAAAAACTCTCGATTACCTGATATTTCCTCACAATTTTTTAGATAATTAATTTCTCTTTCTATCAAGGATTTCATAGTTAACGACCAATCACTATTTAGGAGATATTTATCCCATGATGGATAGTAATTAGTACAATCAAAGTTTTTTAATGTACAAATAGAACCAGGATAAGCATCTAAATATCGGTCTATATATTTACTAGCTCTTAGACTTCCTACAAATATAGTCGGTACAGTAATTTCAGATTTCTCATACTTCCAATTAAAGTCCCCATAATCAAAATAACTAAAAGGAATATTGTGTAGAGTTAAATATTCTACTAATCTATCTGTATAATCTAGAACATCTGACTCAATAATCCACTCGACATTACTACTTTCCATATAAAATCTCCTAATGAATTGATTGACTATGAATTTTCTCATCTTCTCTTATAGTAGATAATATTTTAATATCTAACTTATATAGAGAATTATTAGTGATATACCTTAGACACTTCACCATATACAAAAGAAGTGAGTAATATAAATAAGCTATCTTCTCCCCATTTTGTACAAACTTTAATAAATCTCTTGTAGAATAGCTAGACGCAGGTTTTCCTCTAAAGATTATATAAAATAATGGATTTCTTATAGATAACTTATTATTTACTTTCTTTTTCTCATTTTTATATTGTATAGACTCTACTAGATATTTAGATGGTATAGTCTCCTCTCGTTTATCTAATAGAGAATACAACATCTTAGAATGTTTCTTTTCTTCTATAGCTAATTGATTAAAGAAGCTAGAATACTCATCATTTCTACTAGATATCTTTTTATAGAAGTTAGATAGTGCATATTCATAATTAGCTAGTTTTCGATATATAAGACTTAACAAAACTTTTAAACTTATTAAAGATTACTCTTATTATAAATTTAAAGTCTAAATCTTGTATATTGTTTAAAGTGAAATTCTTAAAAGAAAGATAGTAACAAAATAATCTAGTAAAACTTCTCTTAAACTCTACTTTATCTACTACATATGTCTGAAGTATGTTTTTACCTATAGACACTAAATCTCTTTTATTACTAGAGAGTGAATCGTTTAGTCTTCTATAAGTTACTAAATACTCTTTTGTAGATTTGAAAGTTGCTACTTGAGATAATTGAATAAAAAAATCCCAATCTTCACATACATTATAAGCTGTACAAAACTTTATATCATTTTCTCTTATTACTTCTGATTTAATAAAAAGATTAGAACCACATCCTAAAAAGTTATATTGAATAGCATCTTTAAAGACATCTCCATTACAAATTTTAGTTTTATTTTTAGTTACTACGTCTCCTCTCTTATCTAAAACTCTACTATAAACACAATCTATATAAGGATATCTTTTGAATGTTTCAACTGATTTTTCTATTAATTGAGAGTCCCATATATCATCTGCATCACAAAAAGAAATAATATCTGATTTACTTTCTTCTAGATTATTAGTAAGATACTGATCTATATCTATCCCTAAATTTCTAGTAGAAGAAACTCCTTTATGTTTAGCACCGTAATGTCCGTTAATCTCTTCTAACTTTTCTCTATTCTTAACAGATAACGACTTTCTAAACTCTTTTGCTATCATTTTACTTTTATCTGTACTAGCATCATCTACTACAATAATTCTTATATTTTGATATGTTTGATTAAGTATAGAAGTTAATGTCTGCTCTATATATTTCTCTTTGTTATATAAGGGAACTATTATTGTTACTAGAGGATCTTCTACTTTGTTTAATTTCTTCTTACTAACTACTAAATCATATATAGTTTCTTTATTTATTGGATGTTCAAAGTAACTTCTTATATAATCAAATCTTTCTCTATATCTTTTACTAATACCTTCTTCTATTTGTTTAGATATATTTCTATCTCTAAGAGATTCAACTTCTTCTATAGTTTTTAATACATTTTCATGATGTTCTTCGTTATTTATACTAGGTATTACTTTTAATGTATTTTCTACTCTGTTATCTATGAGAGATTGAATATCTGCTTCAATATATAGTGAGTTTAATAAAAATTCTAGAGTTTTATATGGATTCTCAGTTAGTTCTCTATAAATAATACAAAAACTATAAGGAATAATAGCCGTATCCTTATACCAACTTATTTTTACTGAGTTCTCTAGTATATCTTTGCCATATACATACTTCTTAACTATAGAAGTGTTAGGTTCATTTCTCTTAGAGATTAGATTATTATATATTTCTACTAAAGCTTTTTCATATTTTTCACAAGCTCCTAGTAAATCCATTTCTCCCCATATCTCTGAGTTATTTTTAGCAGCTTTTAATATAGAAAGAACAGTAGGAATAGGAGGTCGTACAATATATAGAACATAAATATCTCTCTTACATATCTTTCTTAACTTCTCAATATCATCTAGATGAAAGACGTGTTCTGGAGTTTTCTCTATCACTATCTCTTGATTAAAAGAATCGAAATAATTAGCTACTTCTACTAGATTTCTTTCTTCTATGAGTTTTCTAGTTTCATATAAAATTTTAGTATTAGGTAATCCACATAAGTAAGATAGTAATAAGGTACTACCAGACCTAGGTGAGTTGATTATAAAGATTAGTTTTTTATTATTCATCTTATTTCTTCCTAATAATTTCTGGATCTTCTGACTCTTCGTATCTACTAAATCCTAAGAAGTCACCTGAATCATGACTAAGGTATGGGTCTATCCAATCTACGAAGTTCTCTATCTCATTAGAATAATTTTTTAAATTACAACGGATACATAGAAAATATTGTTCTGCTATATCATCAAATCTTAGAGTAGAAACAGTATCAGCAGCAAAATAGTAACTATCACAAGTTAACATTCCATACCACCTCTGACTATTAGTAAATAAAGGATGAAGAGGTATATTAATTTCTTCATACTCTCTATCGTGATAAATCATATCTTTTAGCAGATTAATGATTTTCTGTGGGATATCTTTGCGTAATATAGCATTGAAATGAAATTCAGTGTACATTCCCATAGTTCTAATTCTCCAATATGTAGATAGTTAAGTCTTCTAATACGTCTGTAAAATTACCAGAAAATAACACTTTATCTTTTTTCTTAATTTCATAAGTAGTTTCTAATAATTTATCTGATCTTACTACTTTTGCATTTATTTTATTTGCTAGTGTTTCTAATGTTTGTTCTGGATATTCAGCACTATAAGCAACGTAATCTACTAGAAATCGAATTACTTCACGTTTAGATTTTTTCATAGTAAGTAGTAGTCTCCTCTAGTTAATGTTAAACTTTTGAATAGATATAAATAATTATTAATACTAATGAACCCAAACTTTCAAGAAGCTTTATATACAACAAATCATTCCTCTAAAATTTCTAGACTTTCTCAAAATGTAGTACAAGAAATTAGTAGAGATGACCCTAATTCTCTTACTGAATATCTTAAAATGTTACATTCCGATCCTGTAGTAAAAGCTTGTGTAGACATCAAATGTCTAAGAGCTTCTAATACTTTCGGGATTTATCAGCATACTAAACCTGAAATTACAGATTTTATGCAAGGAATGTTCGCTAATATGCGAGATACATTGAAAAAAAATGTAGGTGAACTAGCAATATGTACTGCATTGGGTTTCTCTGTAGCTGAAATCAACTTTAAGATTGATAAGTCATATCTTGTGTTAGATAGTATTTATGCACTTAACTTAGAAAGAGTAAAGTTTAAAGGTAGTCGAGGATTTATTGAATACGTCATTTACTCAGATAATAAGAATACCAATATAGAAATCCCATATAAAAAAATCATTCATATTACTAACTCATCTTCTACTACTTTTAATGACCCGTTTGGAAGTGCAGAATGTAAAAGAGCTTATAAATATTCTCAAGCTAAAATGGCAATTCTCTCTGATATGGTACTTTCAGGTAGAAACTTAGCAACTGGAATTTTAGTAGGCAAGGTAGATAGTAATATTAGCACTGTAATGATAGATATGTACGGTAATCCATTAATCGGAGCTAACGGTCAACCTGTTAAGAAGGGCGCTCATCAAGCTCTATATGAAAAGTTAATTGCTTTAGAAAATCATTCAGTGTTAGTGACAGATAAAGCTAATGATATTATGCCAATCTCAGTACCAGATGGAAGTCAGTTCTGGATTAATGCACTTCGACAATTAGACCAATATATAATGAGAAGTTTCGGTGTACCTTCCTTAATATTTGAAGAAGGTTCTGGAGCTTTAGGTGTCGCTACATTATCTGTTAAACAATCAACTCTTCTAGACGCAACAGTAGAAGTCATTGTAAATCAAATCCAAGACCAGATTATAGAGAAAGTCTGCAAACCTATTATCTTATGGAACTTCGGTAAACAGAAAGATTATGGTAAGTTCGCTATTGATTCTAGTTCTGATCCAGGAGTTGAAATGCAACAACTTCAAAATATATTTACTGCTATATCGATGGGAATCTTTAGTGCAGATGACCCAGTAGTGAGCAATAGAATTAGAGGTGTACTTAATCTTCCAATTCAAACAGAGAAAGAGATTGAAGAAGCTAAAGCTCTAAAACAAATAGAACAACAAAGCCAAATGCAACAATCTCCTCCAATCTAATTAATAGATAGCAGGTAAAAGTTCAACTATTGTACCTTTATAATAGAGATTAAAATCTTCTTGATAACCTCCATCCTCTCGATAATGTTCTTCTACATAAACTCCCCAATTACCATAAAATTTAATAAAAGAGTCATTATCTAATCTAATATCTTTCTTAAAATTCTCTATGACAGTTTCTAAATATGCTATAGAAATATCTGTCTTTATCTCAAGAATTCTTTGGAAATCAGAACTAATAAATATTACTCTCATTTTCTTCCTCCAATAGTTCTTCTAACCAAGACTTAACTTCTTCTTTACTAAGTTCATCTAGAAACTCTCTAGCACTAGAAAATTTAGAGAGTTTAGATTCAGGGGGTATTATGATAATTTCTCTTCTTCTATCTATTCTTTATAGAGTTTAGCTTTTAATATTCTAAGAGCCATTGCCTCGTTATCCTGCTTAGTTTGTTCTTCTTTACATTGAACTTTGATATTAGTAGGCTTATGTATTACTTCTACTACTTCTTCACCCATTCCTATATCTGGAAAAGAAAGTCTAAAACATTTCCTAGATACTTCTCTAGGCTTAAACTCAAAATCATCAGGAGCTTCTGGATAAATCTTTATATCTAGCATTACACTTTGATAAGCTACTACTTTAGTTAAATCTTTCTTATCAAATACTGGAATTCTAGTTTTTCGTTGTCTACCTTCTTGTTCTTTAAATTTACTAGAAGCATCTTCTTCTATAATCTCCAACATTAAATATTCAAAACCATTACCATAGGTATTCCATCTTTCACTTACTATCTTTATTTTTCCTTCTCTATCTTTAACTTCTTGAGAATACTGAATATATAAATCATTAATCCAAGCATAAGTTTCTTCGCAATGATTAATTGGATTGAATTCTACAAATATAATTTCCATCATTTCTTCTACTAGATATATTTAGCCCAACTGTTCATTTCATCATCCAAGAACCAATCAAGTTCCTCTAATAAAGTAGTATCTTCTTCAGATATACTCATTATTTCTGAGTAAGTATACCCGAAATATAGTTTATCTTCTACTATATCAATAAAGCATCTAGGTTCATAGCTTAAAAGAATTCTCATACCTTCTAATACTTGAAAGGTAGAATTCATTTTTACATCTTCTATAATCACTTATGTCATTTAATAGTCTCTATTAGATAAATACCAACCATACTGATACTTCCAAAAGAAAGTAGTAATAGAATCCCCTACCTTACTAAACTCCCATCCCCATTCTTTTAAATCTTTCTTATCTTGTTCACCTATCTCTTTATCATCAGTATATAAGAGATAATACTCCCCTACACCTTCACAATGTAAATGAAGATTTGGATAATATCTTAGTAGAATTGAGAATCCTCTTAATAAACATTCAGTATCAAAATTTTGAGGTTGAGATATTTGTATCATATTAACTCCTATAAAAATGTCCTACTCACGAATCGAACGTGAATACTACCTCACATAAGAGGCTGCTCTGATCCAAAGGACTGTGTTTATCAGATCTTCCCATTGAGCTAGTAGGACTTACAAGCTAATTAATCTTTTGTATCCTCACTATTTTTATTCTTTTTCTCTTCCTCTTTACGTTTTTCGTAATCACTTATGTGTTCTCCAGTCCACGACTCATATAGTTCTTCTCTAATTAAAAGACCTCCAGCTACACAAGCAGCATTATAAGCAATAAAAAATCCAGTACCAATTATACTCATAGGTTCCATAATCTTTTTACCTCTAGTTTTAAGTTAGTTCCTATTCTACCCATCCCAAAGCTTTAGAAATTACTGGAAACTGTTCTTTAAAAATATCTTGTATAGCTAATGCAATTTCTCTATGTTCTTTTTGTACACCTTCTCCTAAAGCTCGTACTTGCAAGTAATGAATCCAATTTCTAAGATTATTTTTCATATATAGTCTAGTAGACATTGTGGTTGGTAGAATAAATCGTACACATTCTTTTGCATAACCTAGTTCTAATCCTTCTTGATATAACGCTAACCCTGACTGAAGATGTTCTTTGACACATTCTAAATAATTTCTATCTTTTTCATTTGCGTCTTCTCCAATTATTAGTTCTTCGGGTGAAACTAATCCTACAAATCCGAAACTATTCTGACGATTTTTAGTATCTTGCAATCTAAACTCAATTGGTTCTAAGGATTCTACTTTCGCGTATCTAGCAGAAAACTCTTGAAATGTAGCACTTCTGTGTCTAAGAATTTGTGCTGAAATAGCTTTAGAAGTTGTAATCTCAACAGTCATATCTACTTGTTCAAAAATAGACCAATGTTGCTTTTTGATGCAGTAATTAAGTAACTTATCCGCAGTATCTAAATTGCTTTGATTTTGTGGATTAGATACTCTAGCTACATAAACTACATATTCTTCAGGAGTTAGTCTTTTAGAGTCAATTTCAACAATAGGTTGAGTAATTGAAGTCAATTTAACTTGAGTAGTCATATTTTTATTTCCTGTGAGTTATTTTGAACTAGAAAGTGTAAGTTGTTAAGAGATTTTATTATTGGTCATACATTAGTTCCTCTACTCTTTCGTAACAATCATCGTAATATTTAGCTTCTCTTTCATCCAACTCTCTTAACTCTTTTTGTCTATATCTAGGTAATTCATCATTATCAAAATTAACTTCATCACTGTAAAGACCCTCCAAGTGTTCCCATAAGTCAAGAATTACTCTATCTTTCTCATTTTCTCTATATAAAAGCTCCTTAAATCTAGGAAACTCTTTCTTATACATTTTATAGAGCTTAAGGTTATTATCAATGCTAAACTCTGTATTTACAATTCTATCGGCTAATTTAATAGTTAAAGCTGCATAGTTCTCTCTAGTTTTTGGAGCTGTCTTCTCAAGTATCTCTTTTCTATTTTTACCTGATTCATTGGTTAAATCAAATACTATATCTGCTACTTCACTACCAAATACGGATTTAAGAAGCTCGTAAGTAACAGGAGTATCTTCTAATGAATCATGTAACCAAGCACCGGAAAGTACAATACCATCTATAACACCAAACTCTTGTAAAGTTAGAATTACTTCTTCAAGATGTTTTGTATAAGGTAACTCTCCATAAAACTGATTTTTATGTATTAATCGTGCAAATAACTCAGCTTGTTCAACTAATAGCATAATTGTCTTTCACTTTAAGGTAAAGAATTTAAATCAAATAAAAGAGAATCTAACTTTACTTTTGTGTCTTCAATTTGCCATCGTAAATATTCTCTAAATTTCTTCAGAAAGTTATCTACCTCTTGCCTCATTCGACTCATTGTAGTCTCTTCACTATATTCATAAATTGTTTTATTGTAATAATGATGATTAGTCCACCAAATATATTTATCGAACTTTTTATGATAAATAGTACCAACATATACGGGTTCATCTTTCTCTGTATAACAAGCGGTTAAGTAGAATCCTTTATAATTCTCTCTTATCATATACTTTCTTTACTCATCCAATTGAGACAATTAATAATTATATCTCCATGACATTTCTCATCTTCTTTACACCAACAAACTAATTTTAATGGTTCATGTCCTAATTCTTCCCTAAATCTAATATCCGCTAATAACCAATCAAGTGTTTCTTTAGCTTCAGTATTAGCTTTAATTTGTTCCCACAACCATCTTCTATATTTCTGTACTACTTCTTCTCTTGTACCGTCCTTACCAATTTTATAAGGATTAGCTAATGTAGATTGAGGTAAACCAGTATATTTACTACCACGACCAATATAAAAACAATCTTTGTCAAACTCTATATTTTTTATGCAAACTCTTTTTACATTTAACTTATTCATTAATTTTATATATCCATTGATACTCTAGTTCTTCCCAACCTAAAGATTCTAAATACTCTATATCTTCTGGTGTCTCACTATTTATAGGAAACTTTACATAAAAAGTGTCTTGATAATAACTTAGTTTAATTTCAGAACGTTTTTCTAATAGTTTCAATAAACCATTTACTATATTTTCATATCTAGTCATTACTCAATAATTCCTAAACTTCTTAAATCTTCTACATTACATCTCATAGCTAACTTAAAAAATAATCTTTGACCAATATGAACTTTACCTAATTTACTCATTACTTGATTCCATTTGTAAAAATCTTGACCTAAATAGAACATTACTACTGGAAAAGGAGAAGAATCTTTATTACTTGTATTCTCAAACTTAACTCTTTTATCTAACTCACAGAATGGATAGGGATATAATAGTTTATATTTTTGAGTAGAAACATCAGATTTAACTAATAATACAGCTTGAGTGACGTTACCTTTTTCATAAGACTCAATTAATTTAGGAATTGCTAGTTTAGCCAGCGAAAAAGGTGGATTTAACCATACTCTTCCATACCAATCCTTAGTTAACCCATCATCTTCTTTAGTGTAGATATTAGACGCTTTTATTGTTTCATTAGCTACTAGATTAGTCATTGGGTCTAAATCAATTCCACCCATAACCTCTCTAGCAGCATCAATTAAATAGCTAGGAGTATTATGCTCATCTGAGTTACTAGATGTAAGAGTTTTTAATGTCTTCTTAGAGCTAGTAAAATCAATTATTAACTCATTCATCATTAGGTCTTTCATCTTCACAATAAGTAGATAAAGCTTGAAGTATTAAATCCGCATTATCTAGTAACCAAATTACTGCATCTTTATTTTTACTTATATACAAGTCATTATTATCTTCTGTGGTTTGTCCAAACTCATATACTCTTTCTTCTACATTAGGGAATTCAGCAAGTAGTCTATCTAAATCTTTCCAACTTATACTCATAAATTAATTACCTTCAATCCTAATTTATATTTATTAGCCAAACTAATCATGTGACCTGTACCTTTAGTTCCTAAGTCAAAGCAGATACAATGAGTAGCATACTTTGCCATCTCCTCGTTTCTTATATATCCTGCACTCTTTTTATGTTTCTCCCAATCAGGTATAAATTTCTTTACTTTATAATCTCTACTTTTAGCATAAGCTTCTCCTAATCTATCTGCACCTTTAGCACCACCAGATACAATCTCCACTGGTAAATCTTCCGACTCAACACCTTCTTGTAATTCCCAATTTGCCCAAAACCAATTCCCTTCTCCGTCAGAAACTAAATCTATACCACATTCTTTTTTTAGAATTTCTTCTAGATATGTATCAACTTCTCTATCTAATAATTCTGGATTACTAAAATCTCTAGAACCTGCGATAATCAATTTTATATTGCTCATCTCTTATTAATGTGAATTTTACCATTCTTAGCAACAATCTTTCTTTTGTATACTAAATCATAGAATACAGTAGGCAAATAATTATGTTCTTTACAATAAACTTTTACTATGTTTATATCAATTCTTAAATATCTAGCTGCTAAATTAAAATACCAGTTACTTCTATTTGTCATATAAGAAATAAGGGAGCTTTTAAACTCCCTCATAAACTACTTATTTACTATAGTATCTATCGAAATAATCTTTCTTCACATCTAATCTACTTAGATATAGTAAATCTCCAAATAATTGGTGAATATCTTCTAGCTTTTCACTTAATGTATTAGCACTAAAATTAAAACTCACATCTTTCTCATATAACATATCTAAATGTCTCTGATACTGTTGTAATTCTGGCTCATATATCTCTTTCTGCTTCACTTCCTCTACTACATCTCCAGTGATTCCTGTTTCTTCGGGAGATTCTATATTAATCAATCTTAATCTACTAGAATGACTACTATCATGTATAAATATAGGAGATAAGTTTATATCTATATAACTAGCATTTTTATACTGATTACTGTTAGTGATAAGTCTTAAATAACAAGTAATACCGTCACTATGCTTAGTAATATATAAGAGAACTTTCTTCGGTGTTTTATTAGATACATTAAGATAATTTAGAAAAGATCTAAAATATTCATCTTTAATCAGTGTATATCTATACTCAAAGGAATTATCTTCATATTCATTATACTCGGGAGATCTGTAGTAAAGATTATATTTAATTTGAGTTATGTTCTCGTCCTTAAATCCTAGAGTAATAATCTCACTCGTTGGATATGATGCTTTCTTATTTTCTTCTTTCTTGAATTCAATGTTCATGATATATCCTAACTTACTAAATATTTCGATTAATGTTTCTATTGTAGGTACATTCTTGCCAGATTCAATTTTAGAGAGATAAGATTGTTTAATCCCAATAATCTTAGAAAATTGAACTTGAGTTAAACCTAAGTTTTTCCTTATCTTAGTGATTTCTTTTGCAATGTTGAACATAAAGTTAAAGACTCCCTAGTATTAGTAGAGAGTCATAGCTTTTACATCTTATATATTATTTAGTCTTATCACTAAAACCAAAAATATCCTCGTAGTTTTTAGCAGCTTTATTTGGCTCAGGTGGGTTTTCTATATCTGTCCACAATTGTTCTGCACTTTCTCTAGTCAATCTAATAGACTTACTAGACTTTTCTATTTTTGGAGTTCGAGCAATTAGATTAAATTTAAGAGCAGTACGAGCTAACCATTGTCTAAGTCCCATAATAAGCGTCTCCTGTTGGTTTACTTTTCTTTACTAGGAAAGGAATAAACATCTACTCCAGTAATATCTGCTTCACCTAATTTTTTAGAAATATTAGCAATGTTTGTGTCTGATTCTGGATAAAGCCTATCTAGTAGAGAGGATACACCAGAGCTTCCCCATCCAAGTTCTCCTCTATCTTTATTTGGTAGTTCTTCTACAATTTTAAATAACATATCCTCACTACTAACACATTTAATCTGAGCAATTCTATCTCCTACATCGTAAGGTCGAAGAAAAGGAAGTAAATGATAAAAGACTACACTATACTCACCTGTGTAACCCTCGTCCCCAGTTCCAATCCCATTACTTAAAATCATTCCAGTCTTAAATATTGAACTCCTCGAACGAAGTTGAAGCTCTGTATTTGAAGGAAGATTAAGAGCAAAACCTAAATGATATTTATATCCATAAGTAACAGTGAAAAGATTAAACAATTTCCAAGTTAATGATTCCCTTCTAACCGCTACCACATCAGCACAAGAGTCTTTAGGGTTAGCTTTTTTAGGAACTTGAGCATTTGGATGAAGTAATTGAATTTCAATATTAAACATAATAAAAAGGGCAGCTATTACACTACCCTATAACTAAACGACTATCGACTACAGATCTTTAAGTTCAGCAGTTAGAGTTGCAAGTTCAGCTTTAAGTTCCTCAGTTGCCTTACTAGCTGTTTCTTGGTACTCTTTCTCATACACAATCCTTTCTAGATTTTGAGCGCGTTGTAATTTCTCTGCTCTAACCTTAGCTTTCTCCTTAGCTTTTTCTTCTTCCTCTAAGCGAGTCTCTAAGATGTACTTAGCAATATCAAACTTGAGTTGAGTAAGATAATTAGTAAGATTAGGCTTCTTAAGGAAAGTAATTTGAGTAGAACTTTGTAATTCAGTGTACAAGTCTACTGTTACTTTATCTAAACTATCTAAATCTACATCCCACAAATCCTCAATATTCCAAAATCCAGAAGGCTTAGTCTTTTCTACTTTATAACGTACTTTCTTACGTGTACCTTCAGCAATTCGATTAGTGTCAGTCATATTCTTATCCACTTTATTTTGTTACTACTTTAAAAATTCTAGTGCTTCCATTACTCTCTACTTTAGCATAGAAAGTCGGATTACTAGAGAGTGAGAAACCCAATCCACTTAGCTGTTCTTGTCCATCATCTTCTACCTCTAGTTTATGAGTTAACATTTCAAACACTCTCTTATGGTTTCTATACAAATCATCTTTTAGAAACTCATTGAAGAATCCATTCGCTTTGGGATTTCTACATTTATCTAAGATAAAGAATAAATGCTTATTACCAATCTCTAAACCATCCCAATGATTAGGAGAGTAGAGAATCATATTTACTTTCTGGAATTTATTAGTATCAATCTCCCATATCTTAGTAGACTGTACTTGAGAAGTCTTAGGTTCTGTGGGAAATACTACTCCAAACTTTTTAGTATAGGTGAAATTAGCAATGTAGACATATTCACCTTGTCGTATAATTCCTTGAGAATCGAACGTATAAACTTCATCATTGAATTCTACTTCTACTGTGTAATTCTGGGTAATAGCACGATTAGTATAGTTATGTACTCTAATCATATACTTACCCTCTATGAGATTAGAATCGTGAGAGTAAATAATATTTTCTACAGGTTCTAAAGTAGTAGGATGGATATTCATGTCAATGTCTAAATGACCCCCTGTTTTCCTAGAACGTTTATTGCCGTAATAAATTGTTTCTCCCCCTGTTATTTTTGGTTCAATTACATGAAGGTCAAGGTCTGTATAATTGTCCCAAGCTAGTGAAATACGTAACTTACCGTCTATCTTTCCACCTGCTTTTTTAACTTTCTCTTTAATCGAATCTGCTACTCCATTGTTATAACTCCAGGAAAGATGACACCCTTCTCCTTCCTCCCATTTAAATAAAGAAGGAGCTTCAGAGTTAACAGCAGTAACAAGACTTACTAAGTTATTCTCCTTACTCTTCTCAAATAAGATAGAGATTGAATCTGCTCTAGGTACTTCATCATTTAAGAACTTATCTAAAGTAATCTCCTGTACATTCTTCAAGCTTTTAGGACTAACTGGAATTTCTTCTTTTAACTTATTGAAGAGAACCTTAGTTTTGTTTTCAGAATTAGCAATAGTTCTAGAATCTCCACGATTGAGATATATTGTATTATTGACCTTAACATCGGTATAATTAGCAAACCTACGAGCTAAAGAATCTTCATAACCTAACTCGATGACAGTTTGAAGTGCGTCATCCACCATTCTTTGAGTCGGAGCCACCTTAACACGTTTATAGTTATTGGGGTCTACTACCGAACCATACTTATTAACCGCTGTCTCTATATCAGTATCATTACTTAAATCGATTAACAATGTGCCAATAGCAGAATTTCTAACTCTTGCTCCTAACTTTTGACAATTAACCCAAGCAAAATTATCTTTTCTCTGCTCCAAAACTACACTAATACTATTCTCAGCTACTAATCTTCTATACTCATCTTGAAGTTTTTGGAATGATTTAACAGCAGCAATAAATTCACTGCCACGATATAAATTACCGTCTTTCTCTAAATCAATTACTGACTGAACTGCATAAGGAGTAATTTCATCCAAAGCTCTTTTAAAGACATTCTTAGTATCTCTATAAGTAGCTTGTGTAGGAACAATATCTTTCTCAGCATTTACCTTTTGATATTCTTCTTTATTTAAGTGATAGTAGAAATGATCCCACCTAATTATCTCAGTAGTTATATTATTGACTTTTAAAGTTTCAAAATTAAAATCAGTTCCTAGCTTAGGTTGATTAGATACAAAGACATCTCGAATATTAGAGCGAAATACTAATTCACTCAGATTATCTACTACTCTCTGATACATTTCATCTGGAACTTCAAAATTCCAAAGAGTAGTCATCATCATATTTTCAGGGTTTATCTTAACTAATCCACCATAAGATTTAATAAACTGACGACAAGAATTACAATTGAAGCTTTGACGTATATCTTCAGGAAAAGAATTGATATAAGTATCCCACAACTCATCTTTACTTACATCACTAATAAAAATAACTCCTTTATCTACAGAAGACATTAACTTAGTAACATGAGCTTGGAAGATAGACTTAAATTGATTAAACAACATAAATAATTCCTCAGTGTGAATAAAGATAATATCGAAAAAAGGAGCAGTAATACCCACTCCTTATCTTAAGACTCTAATCAATGTCTTTTAGCAGAAACTTCAAGTTCTAGTCTCATTAGTTCAGACTTTTCTACTTTACTTTCTTCTAATTCTCTAATAGTTTCTAACATATCTTCTACTAGAGAACGATAAGAACATAAAGTATCTTCTAAATAAACATAACCCTCTTTATTTTCAATTTTTCCGAGTTCTTTTTGGTATTC
>LCrCPGB2_illDRAFT_1000004_pt1 | contig 34464 bp, 71 predicted proteins | sample LigCruGreenButte_FD_10705 | JGI IMG/M metagenome (IMG submission 10705)
TCTTCTACTAGAGAACGATAAGAACATAAAGTATCTTCTAAATAAACATAACCCTCTTTATTTTCAATTTTTCCGAGTTCTTTTTGGTATTCTTCAAATTTGCTCATTATCTCTTCTCTTTATTTCGCTATAAGCAACAAAAGTAACTCCACCTAATACACTACTTCCTAATATCAATGGAGAAGGTTTACCACCTGTTACTAATAAAACTCCGATTAAACCTATACCAACTTGAATTATTTGCTTTACTAAAGATTTTAGGTCTTCTTTAGATTCGTCATATAAGTTTTTTCTCATACTATATAAAGCTCTCTATAATCAGGACAGTTAGCTGCATCTTCCAAATAACTAGGATTTACAGCACAGAAACCTTCCTTAAAATATTTACAACGATTACAGTCAGGTGGTTGGGATTCTGATACATCCTCTTCATCTTCTTCTAAACTTTCTAAATAAGCATCCTACTCTCTTCTTATATCTCGGTATTCATTGTTAATCATTTCTTAAAATTTAGGTGGATTATAACTACCTATCTTAGCTTCCCATACATTTTCATCTAGGTTAAGTTTAAAAGTTGAATATCTACTAACCCAGAATAAATACGTACTTATTCGATTTAAGAGAGCTGAAGTGTCTAATCTAGCTCCTTCCATCTTCTTTAACCCATAAAGAGTGAAATGCCAAAGAGTATAAGTAGTCTCTAATATACGAAAAGCTAATCGAGCTAAATCTAAACTCAATAATCTACTATCAGTAAAAGAAAGGAAATCTTGGCAATCTCCTAAACTCTTCCCATTTACTTCAGTAGTTTGTAAATACTCAATTCGTTTCTCTATAGTATCTAAAACCTCAATAGGAAAGATATGATTAATAGAATCGTCACTTCCCCAATTAAAACAAAAAGCTCCTAAAGAATGTAGATTCTCAATAAACCATTGTAATTGATAAACCTCAAATTCTTCTAGAAACGGAGATTTGGTATGATAAAGAAGAATCTTGCTACAACACCATTTACTAAATTCCAATGCACTATAAACTAAGTGAGCTGGAGAATGTTTAGGTAAACGAATACCTTTGATAAACTCACTTGTCCCATCATCCCCCCGACTATAATGTCTAGTACCAGACTTAATTCTAGGAGTATTTCTATTCTTTTGCTTATTACTTATTACTAGACTGAGATTATAAAGTAACTGATTAATATTAGTCATTATTAAAAAGTCCAAAAGTAATATTTTGTGGCTTATCTATCTCATCTTTAGGAATTAGTAACATCCTTAGTGCTTTCTCCTCAAATCTAAAATCAGGACAATTGAACCACTGATTCGTTCCCATAAATTCATCCATCTCTAAATCTAAGTCTTCATAATAAGCTACTAAATCCCAATCATACTTATAGCAGAAAGCTCTTACAATACTAAAAATAGAAGCAGTAGAAGTAGAAATCTTATAGTATACTTTCTCTTTATCTTCTAAAAACTTCTTTAATGATTGGATTACTTTATATTCAGAATGAGGTAAGCTATCTCTTTTATAGTAGAAGTTAATTACTTTCTTCATCCTAATCTCCTAGCTAAGTTTTCTTGCTCAATTCTAAGTTGTTCGTTATACATATCCCACTGTAATCTATATCCTTCTAACTGCCAGAGCTGATTCATAGCGTGTAATCTACACATTTTACGCCCAATACCTACATCGAACTTCTTATGATTAACTACTGCCGATCTACCCAATACCGTAAATCCATTTTGTAGTTTATAAGAGATAGTCATTGAGATAGGCGGGTCGTGTTGATATTGCTCTACTGTCTCTGCTCTATCTAATATTGCTTCTATTTGTTCTTTCGTTACAAAATACGGGTTATCCTTATGATGTTCTCTAATCTCTTCTTCTAGTTGTGTGTTCATAATTGTGAAATAGTTAATGCAAAAAACGACATAATCATTATCCATGAGAGTAACACCCAAAATCTTAATTCAGTCTTAATATTCATGTCTACTACATATCTTCCTCAATAAACGTATCTACATACCAGAGTATAAAAAAAATCATAAAGATAATGACGCCAATAGTAAAAAATATACCAGTAATTAAATTATTAGCAGTGAACATATTGCTCCAAGTGTTATAAGTAATATGACAATTTCGACGATTAACAGAACAATAATGATTGTAGATTTATCCATTCCTTTCTAATGTAAATCTAGTGACTTGACTTAGGAAATCTAGTAATGCTTCTTCTACACTATTAAAAGTAGTTTCTGAACGTTCCCACTGATTTCTCCCAGACTTAGCTTTCCAATGATATTTAGTCAGTACATTACCTTCTTCATCTTCATTATGAAAGTACCAAATTTGAAAGTTAGGAACTTCTTTATCAAGCCTTTGTAGAAATAAACTAGAATTCATAATAACTCCTTCAATACTTCTCGAACTTGATGAGCAGTTAGTAGCGTATATTTCTTATCATCTACACTATCTCCTACTATATCAAAACAATCATCATCACTAATATCTTCAACAATCGTATTTATTTGTAGTAAACTTTTATCTTCAAACTGATTTTTTAAGATTTCAATAGGATAATAGTTATCTTCTTCTATATAACTTACTAAGTCAAAATCTTCACTACATTTTCGGATATAGATACTTCCACGATTAACTTGAATATAATACATAATTTTTACTCACTATTTATACTCTTTACCCATCAATTGATTATAGATATTAGCGGACTTCTCTAATTCGTCTACATAAGTTTCAAATCTATCTTTAATATTAGAAACATACATTCCATAAATTTCTTCTGTACCTTCTAAAGCATTTCTAATTCTACCTATCATCCAACCTTTATCTAATCCATCTTCTACACCATATTCAAGAACTACTCCTTTATAGATTAATGTATCTTTCTCCTTCTTAACTTCTTCTAGTTGAGTAGTTATAGAAGCTAATTGTTCTTGTAATCTTTTAATACGTTCTTCTTTACTTTCTCTCATAAGACTCTTAAGAGCTTTAATTCTAGTTCTCTCTTCTATTACTCTATTAATTCTATTCTTACAATTTACTTCTACTTCTTCTCTAGAATCTGCAATGTATTTAAAAGTAGAATTCTTATGAAATTGAACATAACCTATATAAAACTCTTTATCTTTCTCTTGGTCAATTCGGAGGTCATATCCTTTATATAGATAAGATGCTCTTGCTTGCCAATCAGTACAATATTCATCTACAAATCTCTTGAACTTAGCAATCACTTTATCATAATGAATACTTTCAAAGCTTATATCTCTAATACAAAATTGTCTTTTACCTGGCTCTAAATAATAGTACGTTTCTCCAACATAAAATGCTCTATTATCTTTAGCTCTTGAGATTAATTTTACAAGTAGACTTTTATTTTTATACTCAACTATTTTACAGGTACTTTTACCCCACTCTTGAAAAACTTGCTCATAAGTCTTCTCTAACATTTCCTTAGTTTCCTTATATTGTGGGCTTAAAGAATAGTCTACACAATATCTCCACGCTTTTATTAGATTTTTAACTCCATAACCTTCTTCTACCCAATCTTTATTTTCTATAGTAGAAGTTCCTACAAACCATTCGTTACTATCTTTTTTCTTTCTAACTACTAATCTATGACCTTTATAAAAGTCTACAGTATGAATTAAATCTTCTCTAGTACCGCTATTCATTTTATTCTCCTACAAAGCTCTCAACAAAATAGTCGTACTCATCTGTCCAAAAACTAGAATTTATGAACTGAGATAAATATTTGAATTGTTCTAGCTTTCTTACTTGATGTGGAGTATAAGTATTATCTAGTAAACCTAAATTTACTAACTCATTACTATCAATATCTATTAGTAGTTTACAACCTCCATACTCCCCATTCTCTCCTTTTCCATACCAAGTAAGATAGTATTTAGTCATAGATACTTTTCAACTCTTTCACGAAAACAACTTTCTAACCATTCTTTACTAGAAGATTCTATTTGAATACCTAACTCCTCACATTTACCTTGATATTTCTTAGTATTAGGATTATAATCAATCTCTAGTTCGTACTCATTATACCCGTAGATGAATTGAGCCATTGTTCTCCCCTTACATTACTAAATCTACATATTCCATGAAGTCGTTCTTTAGATTTTGTTCTATATCTGCACTAGAAAAATAGTTTAACTCTTTACACTCACCATAATATAGATTCTTGTCTCTAGTAATGATTAACTCGTAACTTAGATAATGGAAAGTATTCATTTTACTTCTTTTAATCTAGCGTTCACTTCTTTCCTAAACTGAGAACTTAATACTGCTCTACTTATATCTTTTAACTTAATACCTAACTGAGGACAATCACCTTCCCATAATTGAGTATCAGAATTATAAGTTACTACTAATTTATAAGTTCTATAAACGTAATTACTGCTCATGTTTATTTATTAGCTCCGTTAAATAATTCTTCAACTCAACTAATGTTCTCAAACTCTCCAATATCTTATCTGTATATTTCTCTGCATCGTACTTCTTAATAATCTCTATAATCTTCCTTTGAGATGGAACTCCTTAATTATTGTACTCATATAAAATGTGTCGATAAGCTAATATTCTTCTTAACGTCCATCCGTTAACTTTCATCCAGTCTAAGTCTAAAGTTCGTATCTCAGTTAGTGGGTTGAACATATTAAAGTCCTTCATTAGCTAAAATAATATCGTCTATTCTTCTACAAGCTGCTAAGAATACTTCTGTCTTACTCCCTCCTAATACATCTTGTTCTACTAAATACCTAACCCCATAACAAAGCCTATCTAAATCAGTCTCTTCATTAGTCTCTGAATAATCGTGAATATAGTATAAATATTCTGATTCTTTAGATAACCACAATCTTCTACATAAAGTGATTAGATATCCGTTGTAAATATATACTTCTGTTGAATCACACCCGATATTAGATACTTCACTATAAGGGAAAAAACAATTACGGAATTTTTGATGATTTTCAAGATAATCTCCTAAATCTAGCTTTTCAACTTCAGGTAATAAATCTTCTAATCTTGATTCTCGATTGAAAAAACTAAATAAACCCATAATCAATCAATATATCTAGGTTGGTCTAACTTTGCGTTTACAAATCTCTCAAAATAATCTATTAGAGAATCAATACTCCTAAGCGTTCTTTTAAAATTTAACTCTTTGCATTCTCCAGTGTAATAGAAACCGTTTTCAGATAGTAATAAAGTGTAATTTTGGTACTCATAGCTATTCATTGTTATCTACATCCGACTTAAATTTATTAATTAAAACGTCTAAATCCTTATCTTTCTGCCACCAACTTTTATCACCTATATAACCAGCACCAACATACCACTCTCTACTTTCCCTAACTATTAAAAATTGTTCTTTATACCAAAAATCTCTCACTGTAGTTTGCATAGTTCTCTCCTTACTTAATTAAAAATGGGACACCTAAGAATTGAACTTAGATAACTCTGGTTAAAAGCCAGGTGCATAACCGTTCTGCCAATGTCCCTAATAGTTATATTGTAGCATCAAATATCTTAGGGCTAGTAATATTTTTTAATTCTAACCCTTAAGATAAAAGAAATTATTACAAATATTACTTCACTCGAATTGGAATATAACCTTGGGTAACTACACCTTGAACTCTTTTACTCTTATCTTGTAATTCATAGAATTCTTGTAAATCAGAACCTTTAGCGACTTTCTTAATATTCAGTTCTCTATAAATTGAATTCAAAATCTCTTTAACCCGTTTAGCAGAAATAAAGACTCCAACTTCTACTTCATAATAAGATTTAAGCAGCTTTCTAATTTTCTCTTTATCTCTATCACTACCAACAGCAATCAACTTTCTTTTGATATTAGTGAGATTATACTTTTCTTTTTCTATTCCACTAAAACCTAATTTCTCAATAGCTTCTAATAAAAACGGATATTTAGATAGCGCACCTTTAACCATTTGAATATCAGCTATGTCAGTAGAATCATAAATAGGTTCTATTGCTTTAACTGTCTCTTCAAATGACTCACCAATATCATCTAAGTTTCTTACTTCATTAGCAACATTATACTCATAAGGAACTACTTTAAAACCGTATTGAAGGTATTCTTCTTGTACATTAATTCTTAATTTATAGAGACATTTAGTGACTTTAAAATTAAATAAATCAATTCGTACTAGATTAGGATCGAAAATAAAATAATCTTCTACTTTATCTACGTAATATTCGTTAGCTACTTCTTTAATACCTTTCCTAGCTTCTTCATCTAATCCGTTATACTGACTAACTATTCTATGAGCTTTTTCAATACCAACCTCACTTAACTCTTTGAATTCGTCATAAGAGATATCTACATCATAACGAGTAGTAGTATATAAGTGAGTAATTTGATTCCAATATTTAGTGTTTCTAATTCTACCTGCTATTTGTTGAAATGAAGTTGAGATATCTACTAAGGTATGTGATTTTTTACTATCACTAACTATGAATATCTTTCCATTTTCATCATAAATATCACAACCTTCAAATACACAAGAAGTTAGTAAATTTATTTTCTTAGGTTCATCTGAAGCAGTAGACCTAGACAATCCCACATCTGTCTTATTACTTTTGCTCCAAATTGCTCTAGTATTAGTCTCATCTAAATTACAAAGACTAACTAACTCCTTAATAAACTCTACTGAGTTAACAAATATATAGGCATTACCTTCTATCTCATCATTTAAAAATCTAATTATTAAGTCAGCAACAGATTTAATAACACCATTCTTACACTTAAAGGAGTTTACTGTTACTTCCCTGACATTTTCCCATTCTGCTGTAACTACTGGTAAATGCTTTAATTCATCTAGAACAAATTCAGGGTCTAGTAAAGTTGCAGTCATAAAGCAATACTCGGAGAACTTAGTGTAATTCTCTAATACTCCTCTAACAGCATTTCTCCTAAATGAATATTGAGTGAATAATAAGTGATACTCATCTACTAATAGATTGTATTCTTCTGGATCTATTAGTTTAATTAATTTAGGTAGAGAATCATAAGTTACCATTATTTTTTTAGGATTATGACTTTCTAAATATTTATTGATTTCTTTAATATCGAAAGTTCCATAAACACCTAATACTCTACCTTCGTGCTGATTAACTTTATTATCAATCATTGCTGTAAATGGAACAGCTATTACATAATTTTTATTATTTCTAAGAGATATTTCAGTTCCACCAGCTCCTACCTTTCCCTTCCAAAATATACAGTTCTTAGGTAAATCATTTAATACTTCTCCTAAGTAATGTGTACCTGAAGGGATTTGAATGTTTGATTTTGTCTCGTTTTTCATGATGTATTATTTTTCTCTTATTTCTTCTATTGTATCACATAGAATTAAAAAATATTACATTTCCTCCCTTGATTATTAGTTAGTGTCTTCCTCTGGAAATCCCTCTGCCGAACTTTTAGTAGGGAATAGTTCAAAATGAGTATTTGAAGACAAGGTAAGGAACCATCTACCACCAAATAATTCCCAAAGTATGGGATTAGTAGACCAACTCAAACCGTGCCAATTATTATAGTCCGCACTTAAATAATCTTGAAGTTCATCTGTTTCAGAGGTATAAATTAGATTGTAGACAATATAGTGAAATTCTATCTCGTAGCTCTCTACTTCTAAATTAAAAGTTCTGTCTTTAAAAGTTAAGGATAGTATTTGTTTCATAATTAGTTTATAGGTAATTAGTGTTATTGGAACATAAATAACAGAATTTCTGATTAAACTGAATATAAGAAAAAGTAAAAATAGTTCCAGTTAATTGGGGAGAATTTAACTCCCCTTACTACTATCTACTTATTCTTCTGACTTTCTTTGAATTCAACCAAAATCTGATAAAGTTCTTCCAAAGAATCAGGGAATTCCTTTGCGATATCTTCAACGATTGAGAAACAACTACTAACTAATTCCTTTCTCCTGTTCTTCAAAATTCTCTTCTTAGCTTTGTCAAACTCAGGTTTCAACTCATCATAATATCTTTTAACTTTAGGGTCAGACAGAAGTTTAGCTGTGAGAGTTTCGAGAGTCATAGTATTAATCCATCCACTTAGAGAATTTATCCATTACCCAAATCATAGCTAAACATATAACAAGAGTAACAAAGCCTATTACTACAAGAAAAATTACTGACCATCCAAGAGTAGCTAACATCTCTCCATTAGTTATGGGTTCACAGCAAGAACACTCTTCTATGAGAGCTGCACTATTAAGTAAATGCTGATTCATCTGATAAGTAAAGAAATCTTGAGTATTCATTAATTTTTCCTCTTGAATTTACTAGGAGCTTAATTACCTCACTCCTTTGATATCTACTTATTGTTCTAGTGGGTATACTTGATAATACATATCCCTACCTAATTTCTCACCAGCTAAATCTTTCAAAATTTCATCTGTTACCTTTTCTAATTGCTCAATATAATACCTAACCATATCATCAGAACAATATCTAAGGTTGTCTTTAGCTTCCTCATATCTCTTTTTAAGACTAAAGAATTCATCACTGTTAATACTCATTTCTAGTCCTTATCTACTTTATCTACTATTTGATTGTAATAAACCACTTCATCGTTATCATCTAAATAACCAATAACTGAATAAGTTACTTTAGGAGAACTACTTATACTAGAAGGGGAATATTGAATTGTATTAGAGCTGATAACTTCTCTGATTTCTTTGTTGTCTTTTCCATTATGTGAATTAGTTACGGGAATATATGGCTCACAACTATGATATCCTATAACCATAAAACCAGGAAGATATCTGACTAATTTAGCGGGGTCTCCTATCCATTCATCATCTGAGCCATTGAATACAATATTATCTTCTAAGTCTAGATAACCAACTTGAACTAATTCATTCTTACTAGAACTATGGTCTTTGAAATAGCAAGAAGTTACGTATTTAAATACACCTCTTGTCTTTTTGAGAATATCTCGTTCTAATTCTTTTGATTGATTAGTGTTCATTTGTCCTTCTCTTTTTTGTTTTCTCATCATTTCAATAAATTCAGGTTTAAGACTATCAATCCATTCTCTAAAGTGATTACACATCCATTCGTAATTATGACCGCAATCATAGAAACTATAAGAAAGTTCTTCACAATTTGCACTAATAAGATTCCCTACAATTTCAAACTTTAGTAAATGTCCTTTATACTCAAAATTATCAAAACTATTGTTACTCATTCTCTTCTTCTCCTGATAAATTCAAATCGTCTAGTCGAATAAATGGAGAGTTTTCTTCTTTAGCTACTTGTACAGATATCTCGAATGCTTTAGTATCAGACAAGCCTAATTCATTCAATGCAAATTCATAAGAGTCCAAATCGAATTGAGTTAAATTAAATGGAATATCTGAATTAGTCATTGTTCATCACCTAAGCAGTTAATAAATCTTCATCTTTTTGAAGTACAATATTTTCTGAGCCGTCATATTCATCAATTCTAAATACTGTACCTTCTTCTATCCAAGCAATAGTTAAATCATCTCCTCCCCCAATATAAGGAGTTTCTTCTAATGGTAAATCAAGAAGTTCACAAACTAATTCTTCTCTTATCTTTCTATGTTTCTTTTGTTCTACTAACCCTACTAGCTTAGGATGGAAAACTAACTCAGGTATATGATGCCAAGAATATCAGCCAGCACCAAACCCTAAAGAATATAAAACTGCAACTTTGCCGTCTTTAATTACTTTTTCCATGACTACTAACTACTAAGTAAAGAAGTATCTCAATTAATACAAAGAAGCTAAGAACTTGAAGAATCAATAAAATCATTACTCCAAAGATATATGTTCCGAGATATCATACTTTTTAATCAATATCTAAGTAATAAATTAAATACCAAGCAGCCCAAATTATAGAAGTGATGATTACAAAAACTATAGGATTTTGATATCCCCATACAAGATAATCGCAAATAGTAGAAATATTAATCATTGCCCAGAATAATATTTCTAGAAATAATGACATAATACTAATAAGGAGAGCTTAATTAAAAACTCCCCTTGATAAGGTTTACTTATTAAACTCAATAAAATCTAATAAACAATCTTGTAGCTCATTAAACCATTTGTGTGATGATTTCCATTTTTTATTCTCCATATAAGTCCATGAATAAACTGTTTTACCTAAGTAAGTTCCAGAGATAACTCTAAAGTTGACTTTCTGATTTTCTACTTCCATTATTCTTTCCTTCTTACTAACGTTTAATCTCTAAATTCACAAAACTTCAATTGTGAAAAGAAATCTTGCAGTGCTTCTTCTGGGTAATCAAAATGTTTACTAGCTATTGTTACACCTCTTTCATCTTGATAATGCCATCGAAAAGTAGTTGAGAAAGTTTCAGAGTCTTCTATATCTCCCCAATCTTCTCTTTCTATAACAAAAGGACTTTTACTTGAAAACAAGAAATTCATTAAGCTGTATATATCTTTCATTATCTTTATCTTTTCTCTGGTAGTAAACATTTATCTGAGTCACATCCAGCACTTCCAGAATCCGCTACAAAATCTAGTCCTTTAGAGTATTTATTTACTGAAGAGACAAAATCAGTAGAGACTTGACGATTTTTTACGTCTTCCATTAATTCTAAATATCTAGCTTCTGTAATAGGTTCAAAAGGAAGTCTAGGAAATGTTTCTTTAGCTTCAAATTTAGCTAGTAGAGCTGCTGAGATATAACCTTCATCGTTCTGGATTAAGTCGTAAATAGCAGTTCCTAATGGCTCAATTTCATCTTCTGAAAGTTCAATAGTAGCAGATGAAGAGTGAGTAGTATAGAAGTTATGAACTTGCATATAGAAGTCCAATTGAGCTAATGCACTACAGTCTTTAGGGTTAAAATCTGCTTCATCACCTATCTTTGCCCAATTGACTTCTACTGGAATTTCTACTAACCATTCTGTAACTCTTGGATCGTTAGGGTCATTTAATAGATTACCAACTTCATCTTTACAGTCTTGAGATGGAATAATGTTATATCCATAATCTCTACAAGCAAGAGCTACTGGGTCATTTACTCTATAAGTAATTCGTCTAATATAACGAGTTGCTTTAGGAGGATGCCACCCTGCACTAGCCCCAGTTAAAAGAGATTTAGAACCAGAAGGAGCAATTGCAGTATATCTATTAGGAACTCTCATCCCATTTCTTTCACAGAATTCTACTACTGTATCTCTAACTATATTTTTCCATCTAGTTAAATACTCTCTTTCAGTTTCTAAGAAATAATTAGCTTTTTCGTAATCTCTACTTCTACCAGTTTTCCACCATCTTAACCAATCAGCTCCAAGTAGATTGACGAAGAAGTCGAATAATCCAGTTATACAAACACCAATAATAGGGTCAACTTCTCTAGAATATCTAAGTTCTTCAATATCGAATTCGTGTTGAAGTAGAGGTAGAGCTGCTAATGTAGATGCTCGAAATGCTTCTTCTTGCTGTTTAATATCTAATGGGTCTAATAAATTAGCATGAACGTCGGCTAAATTACATAAAAACGTGTTACCTATGATTTCACCACAGTTATGTGTAACTATTCCATTGGATATAAATGAATGTGTTAAAGGAACGTGTAAATCAAAAACAGGTTCTTCTCCAATCTCTTTTATTGAAACTACTTTAGAAGAATAACGTTTATTTACCGTTTCTTCAAGATAGTTAATTAAAGGCTTCTCTGCCCATAATTCTGCTATCTCTTGTTTAAGAGGACAAAGGGGAAACCCAATTACTTCTACAAATCTATTGAAACTCTCAGTACATATAGATAACGTATAATGACCATTATTTTTACTAACTTTTTCAGTACCATCTTTTAAAGTATAGGGAACTCCTTTAGCTCCGGAAACTACAGCACATCTAGTAGAAGACACTATTCCTAAGTTTAAAAGTAGAATTTGTATTTGCTCTATAAATTTTTTTGATTTATTCACTAATTTTACTCTACGAGACACTGAATTACTATGCTCTACAGTACCATCAGCAGAAAATAAACCTTGTAAAAAACCTATAATAGTCTCTCTTTTTTCTTGGAAAAAATTAGTAGGTAATTCGTCTTTTGTCTTTATATTTAAATTATCAAACCAATTGCTTAGTAGTAATGAGCATGATTTAAATTCAAAAACTCCTTTGTGTAATCTAGGAATATATCTATGGTCAGTTATTGTTTCTAAAGCATAAAGTACAGTTGTAGCTGCTGTTAAATATTCTTTAGGGCTAAATACAAAACCTTTAGCTAAATAATTTCCTCTACCATTACTATTCCCTTTAACTTTTACATTATAGCCATCTCCATACCACCACCCTAGCATTTGAGATTGCTCTAACGTTATGTCATTTTTAGAATCTTCATTCCATTTTCCTTCTCCCTTTTGAAATAAAACTCTATGACTTGTAGTTAAATCTTTTGTTTCAATCCAACCTTTATCCGTAAAATGTTGATGATTAGCAGTGGATTTAACAGATAAACCATTAGCAAGTTTTACCTCGTAAACAGTCTGAATTCCTGTTGAGAAAGCTATTGCTTGTGTTTGTACTACACCCGAAAGACCAATAGTTCTTAAATCAACAGAAGTTTCAAATGTCTTACCTACTAAATCTTGTATAGGTATTAGACCATTAGCAGTAGCAATTAAAGTATCTCCAGTTTGGCAGGGGTTAAGTCCTAGCCTTTTAATCCTATGTTCTAACTCTCTATCCTCCATATTAGGAGACAACTCTTTTAAGAAATTAGCTCCTTTTCTAATAGAAGTCACATAAGCATTAATAAACTCTTTCTTCTTCTCTATAGTGTCTAATAAATCTGCATTGGCTCTTGCTACTGCTTCTGGAACATATTGAATAGCTCCTTCTCCACTGTAAAACTGCTTTCTAACAGCTTCAATAGTAGTCTCTAAATCAGGCTTGACGTGATAGCTAACGGTCAAATTAGCCATTCGTAACATATCTCTTTCTGGGTCTACTCTCCAATTCCCTTCTTCATCTTGATACCAAAGACCTAGTTTAGCATTAGTAAAGTTTTCATCGTCTGGACTTCCTTGATGCAAAAGTGCTGACCTTCTTATATCCGCTACAACAGTAATGACACCTGCAATATCTAGTAATTTACAACACTCTAGACTATTTAATCCTCTACCTGCTGCTTTGCTAATTATATTAATCATGTCAAGTAGACCAGAAATTAATTTATCTGGATTACTTAATCCTCCAAAACTTTTAAGAACCTTCCCTTTAGGTCTTACATAGCTAGCGTCTATTCTAAGATTAATTTTTTTATATTTAAAATCTTTCGGAAAATCAGAATAATCTACATTCCAGTCTTCAATTTTAGAATCTAGTAGATAAGTAGAACTAAACTCTAACAAGTCAGTTGCCATATCTACCCAACCTTCTTTGCTATCTCCAATAATATAGTTAATACCTAATGTGTCGTCATCTATTTTCCAAGTTGTAAAACTACTATCATCAATACTGTTTCCTTCTACCCAATTTGTTCCTAACTCAGTAATCTCTACTACTTCGATAGGATATTTAATGCTAGGTAAGTTCTCAATAACTTGTTCTTCAATTATCGTACCTACTCCACATCCCATCAATAAAGCACGGAAGTTAAACCTAAAAGCTGCCCAACTATCAACAGGAACACTAGCACAGTTATAAGCACCTATGAAATTCTTCTGCTGTTTGACCCAATTAGTTCCTCCAATCCAAAACCAACGTCCAGATACAAAAACAATATTTCTATAAAAATATTCTCTTATTAATGTCAATTCATCATCAGTCAGCAATCCAAAATCTTGTAATCCTTTAATTGCTCTATCTTTAGCTTCTAACGCAGTTTCCTTAGTTCCATCCAATGATGTTCTAGAATAACTTCTAAGAAATAGCGGATAAGCAGTATTAGCTTTAAAATCAACATTTTTAGGTAGCTTCATATTTTTAGTCATGTTCTGTATAAAATTCGTAAATAATAAAATCAATATATTTAGTAAGATCTAGTTCAGTTAATTTCTTAACTACGTAATCCTTAGTTGGATAAGCAGTAAAACCATCTTTTACACTTAATTGCTGTAACACAATCATTATTCCTTCTTCTCGTCCTGTTTGAAAATAGCTTAATGTTCTATTCATTTATTTAGTGTTCTGATATTCTAACTTTTTAAATTTAGTAGATACACATTGATAACTTATTCTTTATTATTCCTCTTATCCAATTTCAAAATCTTATCTACACTTCTTTTCATTCTTCCTTTTAGATATTCAATCTCTCTTAGTTCTATTTCTAACTTAGCTAATTCAAATACTTCTTTAGGGGTATGTGCATCAATACACAATGCCCAGCTATCCCAGTTATTATAACGATTTAATATACAAAACTCTTCATAAATAAAACCTTCCCAATCACCTTCTTCTGGATTTTTTTCTTTAGTAGTATTTCTCTCAATCCAAATTGAGTAGTTCTTATATAACATTCTCTAACTCAAGATTTAACGTTTGTACTAAGTCTGAATGGAGAGACTCTACAAATTTAATATCTTCCTGTAATTCAGCTATATCTTCTTCTTCCATCTCATATTCATATTCTCGTAAATGAAGCTCGTCACTAAACTTTACTTTTTTCAATCCATCAATAATAACTTTTAGTTCTTTTAAAGATATAGAAATTTTCACTTGCTTTTCTTCATCACTATAGAATCCTTCATCTTCTAGAAATTCAGTTAATTCTCTCATTATTTTCACCTTCTAGAATTTTATCAAGATATTCTTCTCTTTCTTTTAGTGATAATATATATTCTATCTCTTCTTCTGATTTATCTAATCGAACTAATAAATCTCTTAGATCTTGCTTATTAAATATACCTAACATATCTAAACCTAAAGTATTATATAAACTGCTAGATTTATAAATATGTACAGCTTTATCTATATTCTCAATGTCTTCTTCACTTAAATCATCTATATAACTTCTTTCACTTATAGACTTTTCTAAGTAATCAGAGATTTTACTACTATCTTCTAAGATTACACCTGTAAGAAAATAATCTGTTTTATATAGAGAAATGTAATCTGCAAGACACAAAATTTTATAAATATCTCTTTTATCTATATCAACTACATAGAAAATCTCTTTCCATAAGTAGGAAGATGCAGCTAACAATTTAGTCTTATTCATTTTTATTGCTCTGTCTACTTTGTTCTAGAACATTTATTAAATAGTTATTAAGTAATTCTATAAACTTTATATCATTTCCTAAATCTGACATTTCGTTTTCATCTGAACTTTCTGAGTATCTCTTTTTGTACGTGTTTTTTAAATTAATTAAAGCTTCTATAATAAATCCTAGATCTTTAAATCCTAGCTGTAAGTTCATTTCTTCTCATTCCAATTAGTAAAAGTTAAATGATTAGGGTCAAAATCTACATCTACCGGAATACTCTTAATCCAATAGCCTAGCTCTTGATGTAAAATTCTCATGACACAACTATTAATCTCATAGCTATATTTTCTTAATCCAATCCAGTTAAGCTCATCATGACAATTATTACAGAAACGAGCTTTCCAATGTGGATTCTTATAAAACTCAATTAATATTCGACCTTGAGCAAACTTTAATATATCAGCTTCACCACAAAGCCAAATGAGAGCAATAGAGTCAGTATAAGGAACTTCCCATTTAACTCCCCAATTATTTACTTTCTCTTGTTTCTTTAGATGTACAGTACGGTTAGTAAAGGTCTTACACTTACCATAAACACCTTCAGTAGGATTCCCTTTTACATTAAAAAATGGAAACTTGATATTGTAGCTATTAGTTTCTTTTACATAATTAAGGATGTATTGATAAAGAACTTTGTAAGTAGCTCTATATGCTTTTTGAATAGATTCAGCTTGGTCAAGAGTTATTATGATTCCGTTCTTCTTAAACGTCTGTTGAATTCTATATTTACCCGCTTGATTTAATCCTGAGTAATTAGCTACTTTACCCCAAGATCTATATTTTTTTATTAATGCTAAACCTTCTTCATGTAGCTGCTTAAACTCTTCAAACGTTAATTTAGTACCATCTAGTTGAGCAACAGCGTAACCCATTATTAAGTGAGCATCTTTACCGTTGCCATATATTTCCATCAGTACAGGGTCTTTAGTTAACTCTGTACATATTCTGTAGTGGCTAGCTGATAAGTCTACGATACCTAAGAAGTATTTATCTGGTACAGCAAAGAAAGTTCTAAAGCCCGGTAAACCTTCATCTTTAAACCAGTCAGGAGTCTTAGAAGGATTTTGTAATTGACAACCTATATTTATCTTTTTAGAAGATTGAGTTCCATTAGAATTTGTATATTTGTATCTGTAATGACCTTCACATCTACTTCTCCCTGAACCTGCTGGAGCTATCTGTGAATAATAAGTTCTTACACTATAAAAATTTTCCCCTTTATTTTTCCAAGCAGTCTCTTTAACCTTTTTCATATAAGCAATTAGTACGTTAAGAGTTCGCATCTTAAGTAAAGCCTTAGCTTCGGGATGTTCCAACTGACTTAACGCTTCTGCATCTAAAGTTTCTAATTCTAATTCCGGCCACTTATCATTAAAAGCTTGCTGTAATAATTTATTTTGAGTAGGGTTAATATTTGGAAAAGTAGATTGTATTATATTGTAATATTCTGTGACCTTATTTGTATATATTTCTAGATTATTGTCTAATACCTCCGTATCAATAGGATAGCCGTAAACTTCCATCTCAATAAAAGCAGATAAAGCTAAACATTCTGCCATTACAGAGTAGTAAAGTTCATTCTCTACCACTAACTGCTGAATATATGGATAAAGCTGAAGAGGGAGGATTGAGTCATTACCTGAGTAATTTAACTTAGAGTTTGTAATTCTCCATCCCCAATCTTCTTTCTGCTCTGTTTTATCTACTACAAAATTAGTGTTATATAAGATATTGATTCGTACAGTAATAGCCTTGAGAGAGTGTCCTAGCAAACATCTATCCTCTGTACTTTTACCTCTATTACTACTTCCTGATACAACTTCAATACCTGCCCATAATACTTGAGAGCAAAGCATTAAATCCCGACAATTAAGTAGCTGAATATTAAAGTGATAAAGTAAAAAACCTCCATCAAACTTTAAATTCTGTCCTACGATTGGAGTATCTATATCTTCACATTTAATCTTAAGTAATTTATAAAATCTAGAACTAAGAAACTCTTCTCTCTTCTTCTCTATATCATCTAAGTTTCCTCCTAGGTCATATATAAGAGCGTAATATTCAAACTCATTCTCTCTTACTTCTACTTTAATTGAGACTGATATCAAACGTATTAAGCCAAATCTAAAATATAATGCAGAGTATTCCTCTTCTCCATGAGTTTCAAGGTCTAATCCGAATATAGTAGAAGATTCAAATAAGTCTAGATATTTATCCCACTCTTCAGAAATTACTTTATTCTCTACTATAATATTATCTTCTAGAGGAACATCTACTTCTAAGATATCTCTCCACGTTAATTGTTTTATCTTCATATCTTATATAAGAAAAAATACCTCCCATAATAAAAGACTTACTATAAGAGATACATTAAATATTTAACTTATAAATTGTTGCTCTAAGATATCTGCTATTTGATTAAAAGATAATCTCCAATAATCATTTAACTCTACTAAAGTTGTGTATTTAGTGTTAGAAGGTATTCCATATTCAGGAGATAATTTAGTTGCGTCTACAGTAATTCCTAAATGTCCTCCAATACCTACAAGTTCTTTTAAGTTAGAAGGAAGAACTGTACAATTATTATCTTCTATTTGATATTTTGACCATTCTTCTTTTAATATCCAATCTAAACCTAATTCATCTTTGGCTATATCACAAAGAACTCCTAGACAACAGAATTGATTAGAGATATTTCTAAGAGATAATCTTCCTTGCTGATATTTACCACTTCTTAATGCTTCTATCCAACGTTTTATTAGTTCTTTATTTATCATAGTTTTTTACACACCAGTTATAAACTCTTTCTAAGATCTTAATTAGAAGAGGATTTTCTACCATAGGTATTGCAACCCATAAGCGACCTATTATCTCATCTTTTTCTTGTCTGGTGAAAGAACTCCAATTAAGTCTATTGGCTAATATAGCTAAAGGTAACTGTAATAATAATCTAAGTTCACGAAAACTAATTTTCATATAATTAAAAGCTATAGAAATTAACAGTATTAGTGTATCAATAACCAATGATATAGTTCATCTACTTCAGAAATCAACTCATCAAACTCTCCATATTCATTTTCTTCTCTTAGTTTAGATAATTCTTTTTCTATCATTGCTATTGTCGCGTCTTTCTTTTTTCTACTATAAAAACGATATTTAACTTTTAAGAGAAAAGTACCAAAGTGAAAAATAAGAAATTGTTCTAATGTCATGATAGTTCCTTTATTTATTCGAGAGTTTATACAATAAATTACCTATCTCTACTTGCTGAGAATAATCTTGTCTCCTAAATCTAAGAGCTTCTTGCATAGAATATAGATCTTGTAATATTTCTCTTTGACTGTCTTTATGTATAAACTTCCATGTTAGAGGTAATACTACTTTAATCACTTGCAACCAAATATAATCTAGTTTAGTCATAGAACCTCATCAGTTTTATTTTGTAACTCTTTCCATAGTCTTGCCGATTCTTCTAGTTCATTGATATATTCCACAAACTGACGGATAACCTCATCAGATGAGTCACCTTTAAACCACCACATTCTACTATTAGGTATATATCCTTTCCAATTATTGCTACCACCTTCCTTACTAATATTCAAAGTGGCATTCTTATAGTGAAAAACTTCTCTTTTTTGTTCTAAAAAGTTATCAATATACTCCTCAAAATCATTAGCTAAATCAGTAAAACTATCACTACCAATTTCTAATTCTAAATCTTTAAAATTCTCATTAGGTACTACTTTTCCTAGTATTACTAAACAATCAGTATCTAAACTTACTTGTAATTGAAATCCCTTGTAGCTAATAATATTTTCCATGATTTCTCCTATTGATTACAAATCCACTCATAATATTCTTGCCACATTTCAGCTACTTTCAAATCTTCTACATCTCCAGTAGCTTTTAACTCTTGAACACGTTTATACGCATTTATCTTAGTTTGACGCTTATCAGAATCATTCATTCCTTTATAAGCTGTTTTCATTGTCCATAAAGAGAATTTCTTAGCTAGATTATCTAGAAATGACATTATTTAGTTCTCTTCTCTCAATTTATCTCTGTATCTAAAATAAGTATCTTTAGCATGAATCAAATAATACTTTTGAACTTCTTTTGGAGGAATAGTGTTTCTAGGTGGAATCTTATTTATATCTAATTTTTTACCGTTTTTTAGTAATTATAAACGCTTCATATTCTCTACCTGGAATCTTTAGTTCCCAAATGTATAAATCAAATTTTTTATGACTGATTTTCATTTTTACCTCCTAAGAATTTTATTAGAGAGTTAGTCACCTCCTCTCATGTACAATTACTTATTTTTCATATCTGCTACTTCAGCTAATAACTCATTAGCAATCACACCTAACTGAGCAACACTTAAACCTAGATGAATAGACTTCTCTACTTCTCTACCTAATAAAGCACAAGACTCGATAATAGATTTAATCCTTATCCATTTAGGAGATTCTTTAATTGTTTTCTTCTCTTCTATATCTTCTCTAGTATAAATACGTAATCCTAAACCCGTATAAAGTGCTATTGCTTTTACTCCTCCTCTAGCTTTAGCATCGTTGATATCTCTTGCGTCTGGACTAATAATAGCATTGTTCTTATTATCCATTACAGGGAAGAAGAGAGAAGGTGTTTTCAATCCTGTTTCTCTATCTACTAAATATGGGAGAACATACCAACCTCTATTATCAAATACTAAACTTTGTAGCTCTTCTTCTAATTTGTTCTTAGCTTTCCAATCAGTAACAGTTTCTAATTGCTCTTGTTTTTGCTTTATGAACTCAAGAATATTCTCTCTCAGCTCAGTGGCTAATCCAGTTTTTATCTTATGTGCAAATGAACCATCCTCATCTCTCTCAAACTCAACTATTAACTCTGGAAAGAATTGATTGAGTAATTTGTTTGCATTAGACCATGAGAGATATTCTAAATCTACTTTCTTAGATACTCCAGGGATAAATCTATAGTCGTTATAAGCAGCAGTAAACCTTTCTTTATCAATATTTAAATACATAATTAAAAAAATGAATGTAAAATTTAGGATACTAAAATTTCTTGTACTCTAGTTTTGTGTTCTTCTGGGAGAAGTGAAAATATAACTTCTTTATCTTCGTCAGAAGTGTTCTTAAAACATTTCAATACTTGTTTTTTGTTAAATGCAGTTTGTAAAAGAATAGATCTTATACGATTTTTATGTTCATCACTTAGTAGACTCCAAACTGTATCTTTATCTATTTCAGATAAATCCTTAAACGCCTGATTTACCTCCTCTTTAGTAGTAGCAGTTTGTAATAGAACTGAAATATCTTGATGTTTTATCTCTATAACTTCTACTTTACCTAATACACCTAAGGAACTATATAAATCTAATATGTAATTGGGAATATAGTAGTAGTCTTTACCTTTAAACCTAATAGAATCTATAAAAGAACTTTCCTGTAATCTTTCTAATACTAAAACTAAACTTTCAGTAGACTCTAAATCTAGACAATCTGCTATCTCTTCAATTGTTGTACCTAAATTTACTACTCCTTCTCTATATTCATCTTGCTTCAATAAATGTAAAACTCTTACTTCTAACGATAAGACTTCATTGGAAACTCCTTCTTCTTTTAGTAATTCTAGAGATTCATTCTTACCTCTCCTCTTGCCTTGAATAATAAAGCTAGTAGCAGTTCCATCTCTAGGTAACGTTTTTAATATTAAAGCTTTGTGACTATATTCAGGATCTTTATTGCTATGTAACTCCATTAATTGATTAGCATAACCTCTTAACGCACTCGTTCCTGCTGGATTACCTTGTGCATTCATATGATGAAGTATGATAATAGCTATATTATGTCTATTACCAAAACTTTGTAATTGTGCGGTAGGTATAGCCCAATCAGCCGAGACTTCCGATACAGAAGAGTTACTCATCGCTTGACGTAGACTATCAATAATAATCAAATCTACTCTATTTTTCTTACCAAAAGCTTTAACATCTTTCTTTATTTGATTTATACCACTAGAAATATCTAAATCTCTAATAATAACTATTTGGTCACTCTCAAATGCTTGGAGTACATCTTCATTTTCTGTATCATCTAGCTGACTATTTATAAGTCTTTTCTTAACTGTAGTAGTAGATTCCTCCAATTGATAAAATAATATAGTTCCAACACGTCTAGTAGGAAATCCTAAAAATTCTTTAGTTATGATTAAAGACCTAAGTAGAAAATAAATAAACCTGCTTTTACCTTTTTTAGCTGCACCAAATAAGAAGTTTACACCTGTCGTAATTATTCTAGGTACAATAGAACCTGATAAATCTGTGTTCCTATACTGAATAATTTCTTTTAGTGTATATGCCCTTACTGTATCTAATGTTGGTGTAGCTCTAGTTAAATAGTGACTTTCTGTATCTTTAATAGAGAACTTAAAAGGAAATCCATAAAGATCATTTATAACATTTAACTTTGCTTTTAGCTCTATAGGTTGAAGATTCTTCTCCTCTGCTTCTATCTGTAAATCATCTAGAGATCTAAGATATATTTGCAAAGCACCTTCATTCTCTTTATTAGTCTGAATGTTTTCTAAATTCATCTTCTAATATACTCACTAAGTTAACATCCTTATTTTCACTAATATAATCTGCTATATCATAACCTCTCTTAAAATTTAAGGACTTTAGTAACTTACTCCTAATATCGAATATCTTACAAGGAACTCCTACAGACCAAGATGCTTTCTGAAACACTATACTCTTTTTCATTCCTACTACATCTAAGTCTGGTATATATAAAAATTGAGTGAGATTTGGTATATACTCTCTACTTTCCTTTATAGCTAACTTCACATTTTCAATAGATGTAGTATAAGAATTGAGAACATTTACACTTTCTATACCTAAACTCTGAAGATAATCAACACATTTCTCTCCTTCCACTACTACAATAAGTTCTCCTCTTAATACTCTCCATCCTGTATAAAGTGGAAAGATATCATTACCTCTACCACTAATCCATCCTCTATCAGTTAACACTTGAGGAAATACTTTCTTTCTCTTATTTCCTTTATCATCTATAAAATGTACTCTTAATGTCTGTTGAGTAGAAGTATATGGATAAGTTATACGAGCAATAGGATTTGAGTAAAGTTTTTCTAAACAAATTAAACGTGCAGGAGAATCTATAAGAGATAATTTAATATCTGCTTTATTCGATATTTCTTTTATAAGTGGAGGAATCTCTTGGAGAACTTCTTTTTTTGTATAACCTGAACCTTTAAAAACTAATCTAGTAATTCTCTTTGTATCACAACCACAATTCCAGTTTTTATACCTACCATTTATCTTATTAAGTTTAACTGTACCAGAATTACAAATAGGACATTGATACCAATTCTCAGTTGCATGATATTCTCTAAGACTTAAACGTTCATTGAAGAGTTCTATAATATCCATCGTCACCTCTATAAGATAATTAAGCTCTATACTAAACCAGGATAAGTCAATATAGAGCTAATCAACTAAACTACTTCAACTTCCAAAAGAAAGTAAGTTTAAGAGAATTAACCAATACAAGAAATGTAACTATCACAAATATCTGTAGCTTAGTTTGATGTACTCCCCAAAGTAGTAGAAGTAAAAATTGTAACCAAGTACAAACTACATAAGAAGCTGATCCTCCTAATAAAGCAAAGAATAAAAAGACAAAAAAGCTATTGTACTTCTTCTTACCTTCAAGTTCGTCAATCAATCTTTTTCCCAGTAGCATAAGTTTTACTCCTTAATTAGTTCTTCACTATCTAATTCTTTTCGATATTCTTCTATGTGTGCCAATACCTCATCGTAATGCGGGTCGTTTTCATACTTACCAGCTAACCTCACCCAAAGATTGTTGGATTTAAGTGCTTCAAGTAAGTCATCTACAAAGAAATAGAGAATTAAATAAGTTTCATCCTCATCTTTTAATATTCTAGACTTTAGAATATTACGTATTTCTTTATATTGACTATAACTTCCACTAAAACCAACTAAATCTAGTATTTCTTCTAATAAGTTAAAATCTTTAAATTCTAATTCCTGTATATAAGTGTACATACTATCATCACTCATGTAGATACTCGTGTAGATGTCACTAGCAAGTTTAATATGCTGTTCTATCCTTGGTTTATCACTACCTATTTTATAATTTGGGTCAGATCTAGGTAATAAATCTTTATCTCCTAAAAGTAAGACGTATATATTTTTTGTCCACTCTAATTGATTTCTATAATCTAAATCACTAAATAGCTCACTAAAATTCTGATAATTCATTGGTTTCTTTTCCTCTAAGTTCTATTCGGTCAGGTAGAAAATTATTTGGTGCAATTCGTGGATAACCTCGGTCATCTTCAAACACACCTAACCTCTCTTTTAACTTCTTCCAATCGTATTTCTGATTAGCGTAATATCCAGTTAGTAATTGCTTATATAAACTCCAATAAACACCTAACTTCATAGGATTGAGATAATAGTAAGATGTCATTCTAGGACTTACTATTACTAACATTGCTTTATTTAATCCATAAGTTAATTGAGTAGAGAAGTTAAAAGCTGCACAATAAGCTGCTAATTGGAGACAATAAGATACCAAATGTACTGGTTGTTTAGCTTTGTTTGGGTTTTTGTAATCGATTATGAATAACTCTTCAGGTCTTGAAAACACAGGATTATTAGTCTTGTAATAGACGAAATCGGTAGTACGTAGAAGAGAGACATTATCTATCTTGCCACCAAACCCACCATCTTCTTCTAAATAAGCAACTTTAGTCTCTAAAAATAAAGGAGCAGTAGTAATCTGTATTAAGTCGTTATATTTACTTAAATATTCACTTTCTTCCTTACTAAGTTCTTTCTCTATAACTTTGAATTTAGCTTTGTCAGTATGGTAAGAATACAAAGCTTTGTGTATATTAGTTCCTCTTAATCTCGCTGAAGATGAAGTTCTATCAGCTTTTAATGGATTTCTATCCTTCCATTCATTTAGGAATTTCTTATCTTCATGAAAAGAGATAATTTGGGTAACTGACGGACATTTGACATCATTTACCTTATAATATCTTTCCCAACCTTTATCTATTAACTCAATTTTCATCTATTCATATGTTTATTCTCCTTCTTTATTGTAGTTCTAGTACGGTCTAATACACTAGCTTCTCCCAAGAAACTTTCTATATAATCAATTAAATCGGGTATAAAAACTTTCTCATCTAAACATAAAGATATTGAAATCTCTAAGATATTTAGAGCTTCATCAAGAATAGAACAATTAAATCCTTTTTTCCTTAATGTATCTCTAAGAGAAATCGAAGTTAATCTTTCATCTATAGAACTAAACCACACTCTTATAGAATTACCTACTATATAAATTGTCGCAGGTTTTAAATAATCACTAATGTCTTTCATAAAAAATAGCTACGCCAACTATTCATCGACGTAGCTAATAACTAAATCACTATATCAGTTAGAAAGGAGCATTAAAACGTCCATCTGAACTAACTTCTTTATCTTGAGGAATATGCTTATCTTCTTTAAAGTCATCAGTAGAAGTTTCATCTTCTGATTTAGCTTCTTCCTTCTTCTCATAAGACCCAAAAGTAATATCTAATACCTCTCTTTGACAAGATGCAGCATTCTTCTTTGGATCAAACGCACTAAAGCTGTACTCATTCAGAGTGTAAGGAGGCTTAGAAGTTACTACTACTGAGCTACCTTTTTTACATCTACTAAGTACAGGGTGATTAGCAGGTGCATTAGAAGTGAAATTATACCAAACTGTTCCATTGTTATTCTTCTTCTCAGGAACCGAGAACTTCCAGAATGAACCTTTTTCACTTTCAATATATTGAGGGTCAGCGGATAAAGAACCAGTAATAATAGAAATATCTGCCATGATTTTAAAATTTCCCTTTTATGTTACTTGTTATATTGTAGCTTAAATCAACCCGCATTAAAAGAAGAAATAATTACTTTCTCTTCTTTGCTATAAGACTCTCCGATACATTCAATCTTTACATTCTCTTTAGCTGTCCATTTATAAACTTCTCCATCTATAAAATAGTCATCTTCTTCAAAATATCTATTATCTGGATGAAATTTTAGAGCATTTTCCTCACTTTCAGCAGCTACTACAAAAGAATCGTATTCATCGTAACGTGCTTTATCTGTTCTAGATATCAAATATAATTTCATATTCTCTCCTTATTAAATTAACCTGGAATTTTAAACTCATCTTCTACATCTTTCTCATCTTCGTCTTCCTCTACTTGATTTTTAACTTTTAGATAATTCTCTCTAGTCTTAGAACCACCAGAAGAAAGAGTAAGTATTCTCCCAAATATACCTAAGAGAGTTTTAAATGACTGTTGAATAGATAAATTCTTTAAGTGAGGTTCAATCTTCTCATTCCATTCATCTACTAACTCCTGATTGAGTTCTCCTATTAACTGAGAATACTCATACATCTTATTAATCAAGAATCTTTGAATATCTGTAACTTCTATACCTCCCTTCAACTTATCTCGGAATAGGTTATGTGTCTTTCTACTTATCGCACCTGAACTTAGAATCTTTGGTCTAGAAGAAATAATTGGAGCTATATCATCCCATTCAGCATCTAAAGATTCAGGAGTAATATCTTTCATAGTTAACATACTATCTCTAAACTCTTCAAAATGCTCATTATCAGTGAAATCGTGGGAACGGTCTGGATATTGCAGTTTATAGTAATATTGTACTTTTGTTGTCATGATTAAAAATAAATAAAAAAGAAAAACTACTCAGCTATACAAAATAACCGAGTAGAAAAATTAAGGAGGAAAAATTATTATTGCATCCAGTCAGACCCTTTACCGCTCCAAATTGGAGTACGAGTAGAAGTTATCTTTGGTTCAGTTTCGTGACATCCTTCCATGAACTTCTGATTAGATTTATGTATCTCACACAACACTCTACCAAGATGGGCAGCTACAATCATATGAGCGTCTTGCCCTGGAATACCTAAATCTGGAACTTTAGGAAGTAAACCAGCAGAGTAACCTAGAAGATAAGAAGGCCAAAGATAAGCTTCGTGAGGATCTTTATATATTTCATTAAATCTCGCCTCAATGTCTGAGATATTCAATGAGATAGGAGTCATATACAGGTTTTTGAAACACTGTATTTATTATAACCCTAATCTTCACTAATATCTCTATTAATTAAATATTCAGTTAATGGAGCCATAAGACTAACGATCTTCTCTTCTGCTGACATTAAATCTGTATCTTCCGAAAATAAGAGATTACCTAAATCATATAAATATTGTCCTAAAGTCTGTGCATATAAATTTTGTTTACATCTTAGTTCTTGTACTAAATTCTTAAGAGCTTCTTTAAATTGTAGATAAACTTCTTCACTTACGCCAAACTTATCATTCTTTAACATTCCAATAACAATTCCTTATACGCTAGTTCATGTGCTTCATCAATTCTCATTCTATGTTTTAACTCTCTTGTCATCTCAGGTTGATAGCTCTCATCTTCATAAGGAACTCTCATTAATTTTTTCTTATAATCTTCAACAGCTAATAAAGTCAATAGATCTTCTTTACTAAGAGAGTGTCTATATATATGAAGAAAACTTACTGCCATTAATAAACTTATTAAATCCGGTGATTCATTTGAATTCATAATTTTAGTGAGGGATGCAGCTTTTAACCACATCCCTAGAAACTACAACCTATTTAGCGGCTTCTACTACATATCTCGCAATCCGAGTATTCTTCTTATTCAGATTGAAGGGAACATAGTATTTTTTCCCAGTTACCGGGTCAATCTTACTACGCAAGAATTGTCGGAAGTCTTCATTCTTAGCTAAGAGAAGAAGTCCGTGAGCTTTACGAGTGAATTGATACGCACCTCCACTTACGTATCCAGACTCAGTATGAATTTTACGGCACTGCTCTTTAGTTTGCTCTCCTTCATCATATACAGCCGCAATATTTTCACTCAGCAAATCTTTACTCTCTACCTTCAAATCTTCGTTAAGACCTGAAATAAAGTTTCGAGTCTTCATATAGTTCTTAGGTTCCTTGTTACCAAATGAATAGCAGGATAAATCACCCAAGGTATATTGGTATGGAACAAAGAATGCCCATTTTTTATTCGTTACTGTGAATTCCTCAATCAGGTCACGAACATATTCCATCTCAGTTGGTTCGTCAGACAAGAACAATTCAATAATAGAAGAAGCAGGCAAAGTGTTAGTCATGGTAAATAAAACTCCAAGAATTGATTTTAGATGATTTAGACAGGTTAATAACAGCTTCCACAAGAGTACAATCAGGCTGTGGCTTACCGTTATAGATTGGCGTAACTATTGTGTTATCGGAGCGTACTAATAACCCCGACTTCTTTTCCTTTCCTTTTTCCATTGAGATATACAAATCCTTGGTTAAGTGCTATTGGACATACTCCTCCTAACTCAGTAATTTTCTTTGAGATACTCTTAGTGCCAAAAGCTCTTTCTAGAGTTGTCATGTGAATAGGTTTACTCATTGACCAAAGATACTTAAGAATTTTGATGTAATCCTCTTGTACTTCAATCCCTAACCATTTAGACATCCCCATTAAGAAAGAGAATAGAGATTTACTACCACAAGTAACGTCTAAATAAACAACTCCGGGAGCTACATATCTATCGGGTAACTTAGGTAGTATTCTTTGGCAATTTTCTGGTCTTTTGTAATAAGGATTTAGTTTTTTATTCAACCAATGGTCTTCATATTTTCTAGCTCCAGATAAAGAACTCTTAGCTTGGAAACACAAGGCTTTTCCTTGATAAATAACTACTATATCAACCTTTAAATTAAGATTGAGAATAGAGTTAATCTTCGTACTAATTACCTTATCTGCATTAAGAAATCTACAGATATTCAAACATTTCTTCTCAGTGTTAAGTGTTGGATGATTGTTGAGAGCAGCTAGAAAATACACTTCATCTTCTGCTTCAAAGTTTTGAACTATCTTACCACCTTCTTGAACTCCTAAAGTAGCTAAAGTCTCGTATTCCTCTAAATCTAAAATCAGAGGTGAACCAATAAATCCATAGCTAACTCCCATTGTTTCCTCCTAAAAAACTAAAAAAAGACTTAGCACGATTAAGTAACTAAGCCTTTATTGACTTCTCTTTCTTCGCTAACTAGGCACTTCAAATCTCTCTAAATAATAAGAGATTGCGTCATCTGGTACTTTCCCTTTAGTATTAGGAACTTGATTAAATGGAAAATCTGGTTTATCAAACTCACTTCCGTATTCAGTCATCCAAGTAGAGTAATTAGGGTAACCCCGTTGTAAGTGCATTGGAACACTACAATCTTGAGGAACTTTAATCTCACTTAACTCTACTAAGATATCGATTAATGAACCTCTCAGAGAAAGAATTTCCTCAGTTCTCCAAAGCTGAGTATCTAAACCCAAGATATCCGCGTAAAGCCTCTGTTCTTGCTCGTCTACTATCTGCACCCAAATCTCTAACTTATCTAGAAAGCTCTCAATACCTTCCACAGTACAAGAGTCAGGAGATAAAAGAAAAAGAATTACTTGCTGAGTCAACCCTTTAGCTGGTAAACTACTGGTCAAAAATCTGTAATCCTCACACGCTTTCTCTAACTGCTTTTTAACGTTATCTCCTAATAATGAGAAACTTTGGAGGGTCAATTGAGCTTGTCTTAGCTCTGCTTCATTGAAGATAGCGAATTGATTGATTATCATGATTTTGTCCTCTGATAAATGTACCTACTTAAAAGGTTAACTCAGTAGTGTTTAGTTTAACCTAGGAATCTTACTCTTCAATCCTACCTACTAAATTCTCTTTCATCAATGTAAGTAGCATTTTTCGTAAAGCATCTACTTGCTTATAAAGAACTAAAGCAATACTTTTTACTGACTCAAAATCTTTAACAGTGGCATTCTCTAGTGTTTCTAGAGTTTTACGTCTTTCTAGTTCCGCTTCAAATTCTTTAGATAAATCCATTGGCTTTCCCTCAATATTAGGTTCAAATCATTATCAAACAAAGGTGCGTACTCATCCCATTTAATATCTTCTAGTGGGTTTAGATAGTTCCACAATATCACTTCTCGATCTTTTCCAATCTTGTCTTGATAGTCAATTACAAAATGTTCTTCTGCTTCTTTTACCGCTAAATCAAATTCTTTCTTCCAATGTGCTACCCAAAGTTCATCGTTACCCCTAAATATTTCTTTTTGAAACTTTAGTCTTTGTGAAGTAAGGTACGGTGAATAAGGATAAATGCAAGTAGTAGGTTGTGGAATTGGTGTGTTTGGATGAATCTCTACTAATGCAAGTCTATCTGCACTTAATCTCAAGAAACGATATTTGATAGAGATAATCATGTAAACCTCCAGTAAGTGAGTAAAGTGTACTAGACTTGTTTTACAGTTCTGATTTTACCATCAGCTCCTAAAAACTTATTAACGGAAAACTCCTTATCTCTCTTTTCTAGACCAGAGTAGATTAATTGTTCCTCATTAATATTCTTCCAAATTCGTTCTTCCCAGTCAAGATATAAATCTTCATGACCAATTACTAGACAATCGTTTACATGAATATCCGAAACATCTTCTAGAGGTACACGGTAAATTCTATCAGGAAGAACAATCGTTATATCTACAGTAACGTCTATCTCAATGTAAGGATAAACATCTAACACTTTCCTTTCCATTAGTTCTTCCTCCAAAATATCTGACAAAGCATCCCATCCACCATCAATCCAATGCTGTTGTAGCACTTGAGAATCTTCTAAAGCTTTTTGGACATCTGTAAGAGTAGACATTTTAGTCTCCTATATTAAATTACGGTAACTCACAACTACTCCTCATCCATTAAATAATCCTGAAAAAGATCACTATAGTAATGCACTCGACACTTGTCTTTTAATTCTTGTCGTAATTTTAACAAAAGCTCTAAACCTCTCACCTCAAATAAAACTCTGTACTGAGTAACATTGATATCAGCATAAGCGTTAAGCCAATTTTTTAAATCTAGTATTAGCAATCTACTTAATCCTAATTCTACTTCCAAATAATTCCAAGAAACTTCGTCTTTCCAAGAACAACCTACATTTTCTTCTTCTTCATAATAATAAACAGGGTAGTCTGTAACGTCTTCATCTATATTTTTAATAGATAGAATTAAATCTCTCATTTCTTAGCTCCTAATCTTTCTAATAGTAATAAACTTTTCTTTCCAAACTTAGGATTGTTGATATAAGCATTGGTAAAATCTGCTTTACTCAACTTTCTCTTCAATCTTTTCTCACAGCAAGCAATACAAATCATCCCAAATTTAGTGGAATGTATCTTTTTCCAAATCTCGTCTTTAAGAAAAAAATGCTCATATTGTGTGTTCTGATTACAATACAAGCAATTCCATTTACTTTTCTTACGAGTAGACATTTTTACACCTTAGTATATTGATTATGTAGAAAAGCTTCTACTTCCAACCATTTAGAAAAAGGAACATTTAAACATCTTAAGTTGCTATCGTCTCCTTCTAAATATCTGTAAACTGTTGGGTCATTGTGATCAGTTAATGAAAAACAATATAAACTGTAACCTTGGTGTATAAAGAAAGTGAGATACAAAAATCCTTTCTCTATTTCTACTCTATTCTCAGCCAATAATTCTTGACTCCAAGTTTGTAATTCGATTATCTTTGGATATAAAAAGTCAGAACCTTTAAGAAATCCGCCTGAATCTTTACCCATCCATAAAAGAAACTCTTTGTAAGACTCAGGTAAAAAAGCATTTAATTTTCTTTCTAGCTCTTGTATCTCCTCCTCTGTACAACCTATAGTATTTAGGTCTTTTAGAAAGTTCTTAGCCGTTTGTAAATAAGTCATTTAATCACCAAGGACAGTTAGGATTATCACAAATAGAACCATCACAATACTCATTTTCACATTCTGAACAATATAAGAAAGGAGTTTTAAATTCTGTTTTTACTTCTTCTTTTTCTCCATCTTCATCTTGACCTTCATATTCTAGTTCTTTCTTCTTCATAGATATATCTCCACATCATAAGGTTTATCTGCAAAGTTACTAACTAAAATCTCTACTACATCTTTTTTATCTAACTTACCACATCCACAACCTAACATTGGAATAGCTAGTAATGGAGTAGGATACCAATTTTCATTATATTTCTCTTCTAATATCTCAACTAACTTCTTCACTCCTTTTTCTATCCACTCTAATTTACTATCTTGTGCAACTATCTCTTTAGTGCAAAAGTTGATAATATCTCTACTACCTTTAACTGCTTCTTCTGGTTTAGCTATATAGAAAATTAAATCTCCACCTTTAGGAGTAGAAACTTTACAATACTCATGATAATACTTAAAGTTAATTAGAAATCTAGTCTTAAATTCTAGTGCAAGTCCTTTACTTGAAACTCCTTTAGTATTTACAGGATTGACTAGATATTGAGCAGTAGAATCGAAAATACTAGAATTGTTCTTGTAGATAATCACTTAAATCCTCTTTTTGTTTATCAATACGTTTTGTGGTAGAGATTAGTCTTCCTCTTAACCAACGATTATCTCTATCATTATATATAAATTTACTAACCTTATTTTTAAAGAACTTATTAGATATCTCGTTAGTGTTAGGTTTATAGAAAATATCTTCCCAATAGTTATCATGCCAAACCCAATTCCCAACTTTTCTATCCCAACGCCAAGTGCTACAAATCTCTAATCTCTTACTTGCTAGTAATTTTCCATATACTACATTTACTATTTTCTGTGGAATTACTTTCTTCATAATACTCCTCGAATAATGTGGTTATATCAGAATTTCTAATCTTCTCAATAGTTCTAATATACCAATTTTTCTTAGTCTTAGAGATAAACTTAGTTGGATGATTCTTAAAAAGTCTATTATTAAGAGTTTCTCCTCTCTTATACAACATATCTAGAGACAAATTCTTTCCTGTCTCATTTCCACTAAGAGGTCGTTTTCTCTTAAGTTCTTTAATCGTAGAAGATATTTTATTGATTCGACTTTCTGGTATAGTCTTTCTCATAGCAGTCTCCTTAAGTTAGATATATTAATTATTTACTCTCAATCTTCTACTTTAACTACATCTGTCTCCCAATAGTAATAGCATTTATCTAGGCAGAAATCAACATATTGCGAGAGATATTCAATTTGGTCTTTAGTTCTAATACTATATTCCCCACCTTCACTTAGACCGTATAACCCAAGTTCAATTAATTTCTTTTCATCCGGGTTTTCAATAGGTGTTTGTTCTACAAGATTATGTGTTTTATTATCATATACACGAATAACTTTCTGAAGTCGAAACTTTGTATCTAGATGGTAAGTTCTAGGTGTCATACTACAATTCAGTCTAGTAGCATGATTATTCCAGAAATCTCTCCACTCTTTATATTCTTCTGTATCTATTTCTACAGCTTCTAATTCCTTTAAGACTTTTCCTAATAAATCATGATAATCTTCAGCAATTGACTTTAAATAATAGAAGTCAGAAGCTTCAATTACTTCTCGTTCAAGACTTTTTCTCTTCTCTTGAAATTCTTGATATTTACTCATTGTTAGTGATTGTAAGGATATAACTGATTTACTAATAGAAGTAATATACTTCCAATTAGTATTTGAACTAAACTATCAATAGAATAGTCATGGATGATAGCGTTTATAGTTCTATCACCCACACCAAAAATTATTGAAGCTACAATTATCCAGAAACATCGAAGCTTATCCATTTCCAGAATTCCTTCAACTCTTGATTATTATTGAGATGTAAACTATTTCCTCTAACTGGTTGAGATTCTACAATTGCTACGTACTCAATTACATTACCTCTGACACTGACTTGATACTTTCTTTCCCTGTTGCGCCAATCAAGTACAATACATTCTCCTTCTCTGTCAAAACTGATATATGGGTCTTGCCAATACTTAAATCGAGTAGAAACAGCAAATAAAGCATTTACTAAACTATCTACTGTTCGGAGTGCTGTAGTGTCACATTGAGGAAATCGTTGGTCTAGATTTAGTTTTCTTAGTTTGGTCATGAACATGGTGTCTCCTTGGTTAATTGAATGTGTACAAGAAAATCAATACTTAAACAGCACGACCTTTAAATTCTACTTTGAATTTTATCGATCTAGAAGGAGCTACATCTTTTATAATTTTTGTCAATTCATCTCTAAGATGCTCAAAAAACTCTTTATTTTCAAAATCGTGTCTCTCGTGTCGTAAATAGATATTCCAATATTGAGAGTCTCTTTCATTTGTTGCATCTATATGAGCCTTCTCTAATTCCCAAGTATAATTCCATAGTGCAGTATTCAAACGGTTAGCTTCTTCTCTTGATATTTGGTATGTATTTACGTATATCGTAGCTGGGTAACATTTATCAAAAGTAACTACAATAGACTCTAATATTTCCTGTGTCATACTTTCTCCCTATCAATTAAGTAAAGTGCAATAGCATCCATCGTATCTCGTTCTCCTCTAGAAATTTTGGATACATCTATACTCTTAGAAACCCAAAATCTTACATCATCCTTACTCGCATTTCCTTTACCAGTAAGCTTGAACTTCATAGACTTAGGTGAAATTGTTCTATAAGTAATAGAGTTTAAATAGCAAAGTTCTTCTACTATGCCTACTACTTTAGAAAGATTAGATCCATTAAGTCCAGCTAATACTGGCAACTCAATTAGACAATCATTAATCTCATATTCAGTTACAAGATTAGATAAAAAAATCCTAATAGAATGCAATCTCTTCCCATTACATTCTTTAGGAGTAGTGATAAATGTTCCGTATTTAAGGAGAGTAGAGTTTTGAGATATAGCCCATCCTAGACGAGAAAACCCAATATCCAAGTAGATCGTTGAAGTATTGATCATGTTATGATGAAATAAAAAATTGTAACATGATCAATTTCTAATCCTCTACTCTTTATTTAATGTACTTAGAGCTTCTCTTGCAGATGTTTTTAGCTGAGCTTCATCAATATCAAACTCAGGATCGAATAAAGCAGAATCGTTGCAATAAGCATCTACGTCACCAAACAACTTGTCTAAAATTTGGAACTCTCT
>LCrCPGB2_illDRAFT_1000005_pt1 | contig 29104 bp, 45 predicted proteins | sample LigCruGreenButte_FD_10705 | JGI IMG/M metagenome (IMG submission 10705)
CTCTCATCTATTAGAGAACAGAGTTTGCTAGCACTATCTAAATCAATATCTCCGTTACAATAAGCTTTAATGATATTCTTAGCATTTTTACTTACCATAAAATTAAGCTTAAGAGATTTAGTAGTAGCTAACTCAAATCTATTACTATTTTCATAGAAGCTATTTACTGACAGTCCGTTTTTATATACTTCAATAACGTCTTTAAATATTCTTTTTTCTAATAAGACTAAGAGTTCATCAAAATATACTTGACCATCTTCATCTATAGCTAAGTAGCTTTCATCAGTAAATCCTTTAGCTAAAGCTTCTTTCTCTTCGTTAGTTCCTTTATTGTAAAGACTTAACCAATTGTTAGTAGTATTAGTTTTCATTTCTACTAGAGCATCAAACTCTTCTCTAGTCATTAATAAAGGATTTTCATTAAAGATATGAAAGATTATATTTCTGAATGGGTTAGTTTCCGTTCTAATTCTTCCAGCTACTTGATAAATATCTGTATCAATAGAGATTAAGGTATTTTTATTTCGATTATTAGATATAACGAAAGCTACTCCTAAATCAGAATAGATATCTACTCCTTTAAATGCACAAGAAGTAACAAAGTTAAACATTTTCTCAGGGTCTAATGAAGTTGAAACGTCATAATCACCTAACTTCTTTTTATTCTCAGGAGAGTTACTACAAATGATACGACATTCACTAGACAACATTTCGGACTTATCTAATATTTCTCTTATCATTGTTACTGAGTTGACATAGAAATAAGCTGCTTCAGGTTTGTATCCATTAATAATATCCATAGTATTAGTACGGAATTTCTCTATAATGCAAGTTGCAGCATATAAAGGTCTAGCTGTTTGATGTGGTTCTACTTGGACAGGACTAATATTTTCCCATTCTAATTGTGTATAAGTTAGAGTAACTAACTCTTTAGGTAGAAATTCTTTATCTATTGGTGTAGCAGATATATAACTAACTAAAGGAAAAGAGATTAAGGTATGTAGTAGTGAGTTAATAGCTTTGTTTCTATACGAATACGCATCAAGCAAATCACTAAACTCATCTATAACTATGTGGTAAGTAGTATCTATTAGGTTAGCAACTTTAAAGAAACTATCATAAGTAACCATTATTTTAGGTATACCTACTTCTTTAAGATAGTTAGATATTTCTTTACTATTGATTCCAGAGTAGACACCTAGAATTTCTTCAGTTCTTCTACTATTTGGATATTGAGCCACTTTATTTTTAATCATTGCTACTGTAGGAACTACTAGAACTAATGGGTCTGAGTTCTCTAATGCAAAAGATGACATTCCACATCCTGTAATTCTCTTGTCTACTATACCTAATGGAATTGAACTATATTTATCTGAATAATACATTGATTTTATTAAATTACTTTTTTTCACCGTATTCTATTATTATAGCTTAAAAGATACGAAAAAGTAATATCAACTAAATAAAAAGGGTAAGACTGCTCCTACCCAATTTACACTACTCTTTATCTGCTTGTGTTAGAATCAAACTAAGAGTTAAAAAGGAAATAAATTAATGACTGGGAATAAAGAAGTTCCGTTTATAAATCAATCTACTGGAGAAGTTTTAGGAAAAGCAATCGTATTACCCATAGATGATAAAGGTAAAGTTTATGCAGATATAGAAATTAGTCCTGATAAGATTGAGATATTTAATAAACATAGAAATATTAGTGTCGGAATAGTAATAAAAGAAGATAAATTAAATGACTAAAGATATAGAAGATTTTAAAAGAGAATATACCTCTAGAGTATGTTTAGGTTTAATTAGTATGAGTTTTGATGATTATTTAGAATCTGAGGGATATAAAGAAGAAATGACTAACAAATTACCAGTGTACAAGAAAGTTCAAAAGACAGATAAGTTTATTCAAGTAGGTCAAGTAGATGAATATGGTTATTTAGAGTTTGATGTTCCTACTTATGAATCAATAGGTAACGGAATGCCTAAGACTTTTTATCCTGAGTTTTATACTGATTATGAGACTGAAAGAGTAATTACAGGTCGAGAAACTATAAGAAATGCTGAAGGAGTAGAAATAGGTGAAAAAACTGTATCTGTAGGTAGATATATTGCTTCTATTGATAAAAAAGTATTTACTCCTAAGAATATGCCGACTCAGTTAGTTAGTCTTAGTGGAAGTACATTCTTGGAACCAAAGGATTATTATGTTACTGGCTATGTAGATAAAGATGGGATGGCAGTATATTATGATCAGTTTATAGAAGGATAAAAGAAATGCCTCACTACACAGATAAAGAGATGACAGTTAAAGAGTTTCATATTTTATTAGCAAATAGATTGTTAAAAGGTCTATCAATTGATGATTATAGCTATAGTTCTAGTCATGGTACAATATCAATCAAAATAGATAAGAACGAGGAGAGTAAATAAATGTCTGACTATAATTATTTAACGTATTCACAAGAGCAACTAGATAGAGCGATTGAAGTTCTAAATGAAAATCCAAATCGAAATAACTATACTGAAGAAGCTAAACTTGCATTAGAAATCTTAGCTAGAACTAAGCCAGTATATAAGAAAGCTTACGGTACTGGTGAGTTAGTTCAAGTAGGTAAGTTAACATCTAAGAATGAGATTATTTTTGATAAACCTAAGACTCTTTTATATCTGAGTGATAAGAATTTAGCTAGAGTTAGTAATGTATATTATGCTGGATGGTTTACTTTAACAGAAGCTAATACAGAAGGAGATTACTATTCTTATTACGAAATAGTTAATAGACAAATGTTTCATGAAATTCTTTATGAACCCAGCAAGTATAGTGATGATATTGAGATAGTTAACTGTCCAGTATTAGGATTTATGATGGGCAACTATCGAACGGCAGAAGTAGTATTTTATGATCAGTATATTGGAGAATAGTAGATAAGTTAGTAGCTCTCTTCATTGGGGGCTTTTTAGTTAATATGCAAAAACAGATAATAGTCTCATTAGGTTTAGTCTTTGACAAGCCTAGAGAAGTAATTCATGAAGGTAAAGTCCTATTAACTCAAAGAAAAGGAGTACCAGACAAATGGGAGCTACCAGGAGGGAAAGTAGAGTTTGGTGAATGTCCTTCTCATACCGCAATTAGAGAAGTTAAGGAGGAAACTGGTTATGATGTACTAGACGTAAGAATGATTCCTTTAGTATATTCTCTAGTGAAGAAAGGAAATGGTAAGTCTACTCAGATTCAAATATTACTTCTTTGTTATGAATGTATTAAGTTAGATGGAGAGATTACTTATGGAGATAGTAGTATAAGTAAGATTCAATGGTTTGATGTAGATGATTTACCTTTTGATAAGATTATTGATGGTAGTAAAGATTTTATTTTAGTGGGAATTTAGTGAGATGAGTAATTTAAATCTATATAAGAAATCTATTGATGGTACATATTTTCTATTTGTTGGAGTAATGGATGATAAATGTGACATTATATTTAATGAACCTATTAAATGTGTTCATCAAGTAGATTATAAAAGTTCAGAGTTATTTGAGTTACCTTTTTATAGTGAAGGTGGAGAAGTGATAGATAGATTTCCTGATAAAAGAGAATTATTGGTAGGCAATATAAAGAATAGATATTCTATCGGTTATTATGACGAAGGTAACATAGTCTTTTGGGAACAATATATTAAAGGGATTTAGTATGAGTCAATATCAACATTTTAGAGAATGGTTAGATCAATTAAATTTAGAGTCTACATATACTAGAGATATGTTAAGACTATCTTTATTAAGAGATAGATACGAAGATTTAGCAGAGAGATTATTAGCTACTCTAAGAAAAGAAGAGAATACTCCTTATATTCAAGTTAAAGTCTATAAGTTAAGTAAAGATAATGAGAGAGTATTAATTGGTTGTTTAGATAAATATAAAAGACTAATTTTCTATCCTATTTATAAGAGTATTTCCGAGATAATTAAACCTAATTTATATCACTTTGGATTTTATATAGAAGATAAAGATGGGAAGTTAGTAAAAGTAGACATCTTAAATAAGGTTAGAGAGATTGAGATTGATAATGGAGTTACTGGTTATATTACGGAGAATGGTATTGCAATTTATTACGATCAATTTAGTCGGCAGATTTCCTTGGAGATAGGAGAATAGATATGACTCCTGATGAATATTCTTTTTTGCAGAAATTAAGTCCAGATGAGTTAAAAGATAAGTTAAGATCTTTTATAATTAACGGAAGAGAGATATTTGAGAGAGGTGATTATGCTTTAGTTTATATAGATAGTAGAGATACTGTTTATGCTTTACATTCAACTTTATTTGACGATGAAGAGTTTTATCATGATTGGTGGGTAACAGTAGATGTATTATCTTTCTACTATGCACATTATCCTGAGTTAGTGAAAGGAGACGATAAGAAGTATATCTCAGCTATTAGAGTTAAAAATTTAAATAATTGTTGGACTTCTGTACCTATTCAATTTGATTCTGAGGATTATGAAGGACGTTTAAGCTATACTAAAACTTCTCATTATGTAGTGATTAGGGATAAGAAAACTAATGAACTTATTAATTTAAAAACTGTTATTAGTACAGACCGTCAATTAGCTATTGATTCAGCTTATAAGTGGTTTGAGGAAAGAGGTTTAGACATTAAAGATTTAAATAATTGGATTATTAGCAATGAACTTATATAAGATTAATAGTCAGACTGGAGATAAAGTATTAGTTGGTACTTGGGATAGAACTACTGGAGAAAAGACATTCTTAAGACCTAAGAAAAATATCAATGAGATAGATAAAGTCAATACTTATAAATGTTGTTATGAGTTGGACGAATTAGAGCTTTTGATGTTAGACGATGAAAGAGAAGTATTTGTCACTATGGATAAGACAGATAAGAACTTTAATGAGGAAGCTTATACTAACTTTCTATCTATCGGTTATTTAGATAATGGTAAATTAGTTCTTTGGAGTCAATACGAATGAGAAAAGTATATAAATATAGAGAAGATAGTAAAGAGATGATTGAGATAGGTGTAGTAGACGATAGTAATAAAGTGATACTAAATGAGTTTAAATCTTTATCTATAAAGGATAATTATATTTCTCTTTATGATACTGAGTTTTATATTAAGAAAGCAGAAGATATACCTACTTATCAATATATTTTTTTTAGTAATAAAGAAGAGATAAGAGAAGTCTTTACTAAAGTAGAAAGTAGAGTTTATGCTATAGGTTATCTAAGAAATAGTGAAATGATATTTTATGACTCACATAATGAGTTTCTTCAATAATTCTAAACCACTAAATACTGATGGAGTTACTGTTTATAAGATTAATGTTAAAACACATGAAAGAGTTGAGGTTGGTTATTTAGCTTTTAATGGTATTTTGAGACTTAATTTACCTAAGAAATTTTTAAGTGAAGTAGATAATAAGAAGATTAATATTTATTACCCAACTTTTAAAATATATAGTGTAGATAGTAATTCTCAAATATGTACAAGAACTATTAAATCTAATGTAAATGAATTTCTTATATCTGATACTGAGGACTCAATTGGATATTGGGATAATAGTAAAATATTTATGAATGATGGTGAAGTTAAATTAGTATTTTGGGATCAATATTTATGAATAGTATGACAGAAGATTTTAGTTATAAGACCGACTTGGCGATGAATGTGAATAAATTTAATAGTTTTGTTTCTGAGTTGTGGGAAGAATTAGATTATTTAGGTGATAACTATGATGGCTTACCGTTACAACCACTGTATAAATTAGTAAGTTCATTAGCGGAGTTGTCGAATAATCTAAGTGGTATGGATGTAACTACTCCTTTCAGTGATGATTTAGGAGCTGAAGATAATTACTGTTATCCAAGAGAACTAGGAGAAGTAGAAGATACTTTTAATGTAGAGATAAATCTAGGTAATGGGAATCCTATAACTTTAACTCGTCATGTAATTAGGAGTAGTCAAGATGATGGTTCTTATTTGCAATCAATGGTAGATGTTCTTAGTAAATTGAGGAATGATAGATGAGTGAAGATAAAGATAAGAACTCTCAAGAGTATACAAGTGCTGAACTACGAGCGATGATAGAAGTAGTATTATCTGAGAAAGCTCAGACAGAAGAAGAGATAGCTGAATTGAAAAAGAAATTAGAGGAGAATCAAAATGGATAATAAACGTATGAAGCAATTTGAAACGGCTAGTAGAGTAATTAGTACAGAAGAGTTTATTAAAAGATTACAAGAAGTAGAGATTAATTCATTGGTAGTAGAGGAACCTAAAATAGATAAGTTCGTAATTGAGAAGTTGGATCGGGTTATTGATTTATTAGAGTTAACTACTGAACAAAATAATCAAATACTTACTAATACTTCTACTTCTAGAAAAGAGCTTAGACGTGAAGATATTATCTGTTTTGAAGTATCTAAAGCTTTGTATAAGAAAAGTGTTGATACTGGTAAATATATCAAAGTAGCATTTATAACTGGTGAGAGTAAGATTAACTTCTTAGTTAGAAATGAAAATGTAATAGATAATCCTAGTTATTATGAATCTACTTGGTATTACTTAAATGAAGTAGGTGAACTTAGATATTCAACTTTTGATATTGTAAAGGTTAATCAGATTTATGTAGAGAGTAGCGTAGAAAATGATAAGTATTATGTCACGGGATATATAGATGATAAAGGTAAAGCTATTTATTACGATCAGTTTATTTAATTAAGTTTTAAATATTAAGAACTCCCCAGGTTGTTATGACTTGAGGAGTTTTTTTGTTAGTTATTAATTGGGTTCGATATCCACTGTCATTTCCTTAGCTGGTGGGAGAGAAAGATTTTGTTCAAGCTCTTGTCTTTTCTTTAGTAATTGTTGTATCTTTTCTTCCATTGCTTTGGGATTATTCTTTAATCTACTTAATTGTTTAGATTTTTGTTTATCTTGGATATTTTCTAAATGTTCTTGAAGATTTTCAGTTCCAATTATTGATTTAGTTAGGAGATGTATTTCTTTTATGATACCCACTATATCTTTTAAGTCTCTGGGATTTATAGGTGGAGTTTCTTCAGGGTCATATATTGAGTCGTTATTTTCATCTAGATTATATTGCTTAAAGTAGTTGGAAATCATTTGAGTAGCTTTAGATAACTGATTAAGAGCTAGACTATCTGACATTGTAGATTCGCCTAGTAATGCTGTTACCTTTCCTTCATTTAATCTTCTTCTTAGTTTGGAGTCTAGTAAATCTCTTTGTGCTACCCATTTCTCTTTTTTACATTTAGCTGCTAATGTCGCTTCTGGTATATTGTGTTTTTCAGATAGTGTCTTAAGGGTGAATGGTCGTTGTACTTGTAATCCTTCTTTATTAGTTACAAATTGACCTATCATATAATCCAATCTGATTACTTCCCAATCCCATTTTTTCTCGAATGTCATAGTATTGTCTCTACTTATATTTGCTTTATATATCGGTATAGATATAGGATAGTTCATTTTTGGGATATAGAGGAAGTTTGAGGTTTTGGTTTTGTATATAGATTATTTAGTTAAAAGGTGTAGAGAGTAGTAACAACCACTCTTTTCCTCTTTCTCTCTATCTCTTAGCATCTCCAAACCCTTATCCTCTATACAATCCAGCTTCCCACATCTACTTTCAATATCGGCTCCCGGGGGATGACACTCGCTACCTGGTGCGTTAAAATAGATACATAAGCAAAGGGCGAAGCTATCTCTAACGCGCACCCAATGCTCATTCACTCTCTAACTTGCTGGGAGTTCATCAACTGAGATAGGGAAACTTGGGTACTTGATATCCAGATAGCTAACTTGTTGCTAATCCCTACTCATCCATCTCGGATATAGGTCACATCCCTCTATATGAGAATGTTATCTATACTAAAGACGGATTCTAAATTTAAGGACTATTGCCTATGTAATCACTTCATTTTCCACTATTTCTAAAAAGTTTATCTCATACATTCTAGAGTTTGGCTCATCCCTGGAAATTGGTAAACTCGGATGATAGAAGCGACAAAGGAATCATTGAGAATACTTTACCCGAACCTTGATAATTAAATAGTGTACCGATGATAGTTCCACTTGTCAAAAAAGTTACCCCATAGTAACTAGGGATTATGTAGCGAACGGTTAAGCCATAGAGGATGGTATATCGATTCTATTCGCATGATACTAACTAGCCAATCTAAAAAAGTTTAGGGGATTTTAACTTTTCTACTTAGTGACAGTATAGTAGAAGTTAAACAGTAAAGTGCAAGGAAAGTTTACTGAATTAAAATTTGAGAGTGTAAGGTGCAATTCCTTAAGTCGGTTTTCTTCCTACTAATGGGAAGTAATACACAAACACAAAGGAGATACTATGCTCGCTCAATCACAAACTCAATGGTCACATTTAACTCAATTAGTTGAGGTTACTAACTGGTACAGAGAAAAGAAAGTAAGTGCAAAGGTTAAATGTTCCGTTAAGCTTACCTCTCAACATAATCAGGAGTATGGACTTGAAATTCTACTCTCTAATCCTACGACTAAGAAGCGGTTAGTAATATTCCTCACCCGTGATACCAACATCCCAGTGGTTACTTCTATATTCTCAGGAGATAAACTACCAAACTCATTATTTTGGATAACTCATAAATCTCCAAATACAAAGGAAGACATTCGAGCTTTACTAGAAAGAATGATTGATGCACTTAGCAAGGCTGACTAATATCGATTATTAGTTGTGGGGTTCAATTCCCCTCTTAAGTTTTGTTACTCAATTCAGAGTAGCTATACACCAAAAGAAACCATGACAGTCCTCAACAAACAAGTTAAGCAAGTTGTCCCCGATGCACCATATTACTTCTGGGACTGTCTCATCGTTAATAACTGCACAGAATCAGTCTTTAACATCTTAAGAATTGAAGTTATAGTAGCCGGACAAGTTCGCTATCTTGACCTTATCACTGATACTTTCTCTAAAAGATTCCTAGGTTTAGGAGGTACATCAGATAAAACTTATGGATTCGATATCTCTATCAATATGTGCAAGACGTACTCAATCGTAGCTTATATGGAGGATGCGTCCTAACTTACTTAAACTACTTACTGCTATGGTTAGCCCTTAGAGGTTCGATTCCTCTAGTAAGACTTCCTGGTAATTTATCAGGTAATTCACACACACTTAGTTAGAGGTCATAAAATGTCTACTGAGAAATCAACCGAGCAAATTCTCCAGGAGTTACGGGACTTTCAGAATAAACCTTTAAGTGAGGAAACTCTCAACGGTTGGAATGTTTTGTGTCACATGGCTGAGGAAGCTCGACGGTCACAAAAAGGAGAAAATGATTTCTTATACAGGATGGATGTTGACGCATATCAAGAAAAAGGAACTTGTGGCGGTGCCGATGATTATATCGCTCAATATGATGCCGAATGTGGTACTAACTTCTCAACATATCAACTAGAGGATTTAGCTAAACGGGATACACTAATGCGAGGAGAAAATAATGTTAAGGAATTAGTGATTAGTAAGGTTAAGCACTGTCCGGCACCTTATCAATCATGGTACGTTCACAATGAAACCCAAGCTGATGAGTATAGCATTTTAGGTGTAGCAAGTGTTGCAGCTAAAAATCCCGAACACTACATTTTAGCTAATCGAAATAATCACTTTATCGCTGGGACTGATACTTTTGAGGAAGCGGTTAAGTTAGCTGTCGAGTATGGAATGGCAGCTAGTGAAGTGGTAATGAATGTTCAAATCACTACTCCATCAATGAGTCAGGAAGAGTTACAGCAACTTAAAGAACTCTTGAATAAAGCTCGCACATTACTTGACTCAACAGAAGCTAACGTCTTTGTACTAAATAATGAGGACGATTGTTATCTGGGGAGAATGTCCCGAAGAAGGAGTGTATCGCACAATTTCAAGTCAAGGGGTTAGAGATGATTTCATGTAAGCGGAAACTTTCAAAATATGAACAATTGTTTACTGACTTATTTCTCCCTTCTCAACTTTCATACCTCAAAACTCTTTCTAAGACAGAGGCTTTCACTTTTGCAGAGAAAGAAGAGCTATATTGGCACTCACCAAGTCACCGATGGGTTCCGATAATACATTTAGGATGTGAAGGGACACTCAAATTCAAACACAAAAATTGGTGGATTTAGAACAATGGCAGACATAATAGAAGTCAAGATAATCAATGGGGTAGAAATAGCAGAAGATGTACCGCATCCAGGTTATCAGTATGTAGAAACCCCTCGAACTCCAACAAAAATAGAGAGGAAAACAATGGCAGAAATTAATGACCCTGGTGAACCTACATCTTGGACTACTACACAACCCGTACCCTCACCGCAATATCCATTAAGTCCGCGCAAAAAAGTTACTGAGGAAGATTTAGACAAGCTACGGGACAAGATTAATAGCGCTAATTACTTTGAAGAGTTAGCTAAGTTAAAATCTCGAGTCATTAACATGATGTTAGAGTAGCTTTTGCTTACTCTCTCATATTTTCACCCTCTATTCGGTAGAACCGTCCTAACGGATTAGTTTGGTTAGCTGGTAGAGGGTTTTGCTACTTAGGTTACTTACCCTTAAAGAGTGATTATAAGTAGTGTTCATTTAAAGGAGTTAATAATGAGTAGTCAAAGTTCTGAATTTGCGGTAATCGTAAAAGATATCTACTGGAATGAACAGCATTATCAAAGACATCGCCCTAGTTATTATGTAGCGAGTATTATCACTAATTGTCAAGGTGGTGAGATGACAGAGAATGGTAGGAGTTGGTATTTCGCTCCTGCTGGTAATGGTGAGAAAATGAGATATCTAGCAGATGATGAAGCACAAGCTAAGAAAATAGCTGAAAGATTCAATCTATTGTGGTCACTAGGAATTTATCAAAGTCTTTCAAAACTCACTTATTGATTTATTTACTCCCCTTAAGTCTGGTTAGCTTATCGGGAGTTTTAGTTTATATCTTTACTACCTTAAATGTAAAGAATATAAGCTAAGTACAAACACAAAAGGAGTCAGTCAAATGTCATTGAGCAAAAATCAATTCGAGGCTTTAATCTATCAGCTAGTCAAGAAAATCAAGAGAGTTGAAGGAGTCAAGGAGTATTTATCCGATCTTTCTACTTTCTCTACTCCCCACGATTTCTATTTTGGCAAGTTTGATCATCTGCATTATTGTCCTAGACACGGTGATGATATCGATTTAGATTGGTTATACGACAACGGAGCCGAGTTTGCAGAATCAAAATATCACTCTTTCATTGATGAACTTTTAGATGATACTAAGAAGTTAATTGAAGAGGTCAAGTTACAAAGAAAGCCGTTTTTAGAATACATAGAAAAGATCGAAAATCTTTAATTTACTCACCTCTAGATTTGTGGTTATTTTCTAGAGGTATTGATACTCTATATCCATAAAACTGAGTATCTGTTAACGTACACAAAGGAAGAAACAATGCAAAAAATGACATTATCAAAGGAACATTTTGATCTGATCGTGAATCTGTTAGCACGTAAATTAGATAGCAACAAAGTTGTTAAGTTCTACAATGAAAAGTATTCTAGTAAGTTTGAGTACGAAAATAATTTTCTAGCTTATCGTATCAATGAAAGAACAGTAAAATTCATTGATTTAGTATCTGAGTTTGCCTATTTCACTTACTTAGAAAGGGTAGAATTCCTTGACCAATTGATGTTAGATGCTCAGGAATCGATAGATAGAGCAAGCTGTAGCGAGGTTTTATTAGATTACTATATGTCTAAAATCGAAAGTCTCTAACTCGCCAGAGAGAATCTCAAATCACTTCTGTATAGTTCGTTGCTGTACAGAGGTCTTTCTACCCTATACCGATAAAACTGGGTAGATGTTCACACAAAAAGGAGTCAAACAATGTACTACATAGATGAGCAAACCAACTTAATTAACGTCAATTACGGATTACAGCACATTACTTTACCCGCTGGTGTTTGGCATATAGATACTAAGCCAGTACACGTGGATTACACTTACTTTGACGATGGAGATAAAAAGACGTCTATCTACTACTATAAAACTAAAAATGGTGGGATATTTAACTATACTCTCGATCATAGTTTTGGTGTAAGTTATTTTCCAGATAATGTGTATTTTCAAGAATCGCACGAAAGCTATCTCTATCGCTTAATAGACTCTTCATTGCCTAAACCTACTGCTGAGGATGAACTTCTTAAAGATTATCGCTCTGTTGACCTATATCGCACAACGGATACTTACGTTAAAGGAGAAAATAATGAATTTATTCTGATCTTAGACTTTAAGCTAAGATTAGTTTTTGAATATTCGGGTAATTCTGATTATCCTTTAGGTCGCTTAATTTGGGGGGAGTTTAGTAGTCCTTGGTCTTCTCAGTATCAGGGAAATAACATTGCGATTGATGCGGAACCCGTTTTAATTTGGTCTTACAACGCATTTACAGCAAGACCCTAACTCACTCGCTTTTATATAGTTGGTTGCTATATAAGGGCATTGATACTCTCTATCCTTAAAATTGAGTATCACCTATTCCATACACATTAGAGAGGTTTATCATGGTTAATCAAGTTAAGGACATCGTTAAAAACTTCCCAAGCTTTTTGGGTAATCATGAAATTATCAGCGGCAATTCGTATATCTGCGAGTTAGGCTATAGTTACCAAGTCTTAAGAGCGAAAAACTACTCTGAGACTGACTTAATCTGTAATTTAGATAATGAGTATCTGGCGTTAGGGGGTGAGGAAAACTCTAAAACTATGGAGATAATCAATAAACTATCTAAAGGTCAAAAATTAAGGGAAGAAGCAGATAAAGAGATAGCAGAAACCGGGTACCTATGTATGGGAGATGTACCAGAATTACCACAGAGAAAAGTATCTCATATCCCCTTACATCATGCTTTTACTTCTCTTAACTCTAAAGTGCTGTCAGTCAATGTTAAGTCATCTAAAGGTAAAATAGATAACTTAGATTATCCTTATCTCTCAATACTTCTGCAAGATGACTACGGGTGTGAGTTTGTTTGGGATAGTCCGATATTAAAAGCGGTTAAAGTGGATGATAAAAATTACTTTGACCTACAATACACTGATGAGAGCTACGACAATTGTATTAAACCAGGGGATACTTTAATACTGGTAGGTAATCTAGATCGTAGTCAAAAAATACCTTTTTTAGTAGAGGAAATTTTAAGCATTCTTGTTCCCCAATCAATCTAGCAGAGCAACCTTAAACAAGTTGAAATCTAGGGTGCAACTCCCTAGCTAGAACTTTCCACCTTAAATAACTAGGAGTATTATCATGCCTACAAAGAGAGATGTAATTGCTCTAATTTCTAATGCTTTCCAACAGATTAGAACTAATTGGGGACAGGATTCTAGAGTATTATTTTCGATAGAGACAGATAAAGGATTAGTTAGTCACGATATTTGTCTAAAAAATGAATGTCAGGAGTTAACCGTTCTTAAAGCTTTTGAACTTAATGAGATTAAGAAGTCACTAAGTAGTCTTACCTCTATCCAAATTCAGCTTAGAGACGGTAATGTTTTAGATTACACAGTGATTTGGAATCAAGGATACAAGCAAGTTAATTTGTGTGAGCAAGTCAATAAAGATACATCAGAAGTCATAGAAGTAGCAGAATTTAACTCTGACTTACTAGGGGATTTTTTCTCAGATGACTTTGAGATAGAGCCAATTTCAGAAAGTCCTACTGAAGTAATATCTGAGAGCAAAGAAGTAGAGCAAGCTCTAGAAAATCCTGTCGAATCCTTACCTTTAGCTGTTATTTCTGAGAATGAAGAAGTACAGGAAGTAGTTAACCAGCAAGTCTTAGAAGTGAAGGAAGAAACTCTAACTACTATCCCTATTACTCTAGATTCACTTGATCTTCCTGTTTTTCTAGCACAAAATGACGAAGAAGGAAAATTAATAAAGAAACCTGCTAACATCACATCCTCTGACTTACTCTCTGTGTTAAATGCTTGGCTGTCTGCTACTGGACAGAAAAACCAATTTCTAGAAGCTTTAAGGGAAGTTAAGAAATTAGGGCATAACAGTTTAGTAGTATACCCCTACCCTGCAATTGAGTTTTTTATTGACTCTAGCGGTCAACTCAAGAAAAAGTTAGTTCGCTCTGAAAATATTGCTCAGATTACCAATAGACCCGGGACAGTGATTCAGAGAACGGGTCGAGCCTCATCTCCCTTGTACTCTAATCTGTTCTATATTTCCCCTATTAGAGTCAAGGATAGTAAAGGCAATATTTACTTATCTCAGACTTATCTCAAGAAAGTACAAGGAGATATAACTTACTCTTGGCAGCAACAATCACACAATATTGCTTGGTTTGATGGTGGTAATCTTCACTATTACAAGGAATTAAAACAACAAAAAAAGGATGATCTAATTGCCGAACATCAACTCTATTCCGTAATAGAAGCTGATGGAGTTGAGATATTTCCCGATCTTTCTATTGCTCAAATTTCTCTCGAACATCTCTCTCCGAGTATCAATGGTCTTTATGAGACTACAAAGGATAATCGTGCTTTTGATAAAGTCAACCAAAAACCAAGTAGCAATGAGGAAGCTTATAGAACATCTGAGAAAGTTTTAGTTAAGCCTCGGATATTTGAAGGGTTTGCTCATCCTAACCTTCTTAAACCTAAAAAGCCACAGAAAGCTATTATTACAGAAAGAAAGATCCCTAAACCCATAAAGCTAGATGGAGCTAGAACAAATGATCATGAGTATCAGTTAAGGGCAATAATCGGCAACGTTCCAATGATTCTGACATTCAAAAAATCAGATCATCTATGGGATGTAATAGCTCTACCAGTTAAAGTTCCCTATTATCATTTAGCGGTTTATCTAAGTGATAAATTAGGGTCTACTGAGTTACTTAACTACATAGGAAAGTATCAGAATGAGTTATCCTATAACTTAGCTAAGGTTGAAGTACAGATCGAAGAAGTGAGAGAACAAGTAACTAATTTACCTGACTCTGAATACTTCTTACCACGTAGCAGAAGTTTACAAACCAAGATTGATTCACTCGCAAAAGTTAGTGACGATATTAAGGAGATTATTGAGAGTCTAGAAAATCTAATACTTAATATCAAGCAGAATAGAAAGCCAGACAGGTTAGACGTTTTAGAGTCCACTAAAATCATCCGAGAGATACTAAACTCTAATCATATTAAGCCGGAGAGTAGCTACACCGATAATTACTATCGATGGCACAATATCGGCAGTTTAAGAATTTTAGAGCAAGTCGAGAAAGAAAAACCGACTTATACGCTGACCATTGTAGGAGATGAGAAAGATACACGTCGATCTAGTGTCCCGTTAGTAATGAATTGGTTAAGAAGGGTTCCCAAGATATTACAAGATTATTTTGGTGATTCTTATCCTACTAATCAAGAAATCAAAGATCATTTAATGTCGGTCTATCCCTTCTATAAAAGGAAATTGAAAGAAGGGGATAAACTTGATAAATCCTATATCAATGTAGAAGCCGATATGATTATCAAAACTAAAGGGAGATTAACAATTGAAATCTACTTTAACGGTCAACTGCAAACTACTCAAGTATTATCCATTACAAAACCAGTAAACACTCAAGAAAGACAAGGTAAAATCCCCGTCAAGATAGCGTCTTCAATAGAGATTAAGTCTCTAGAAGTTCTAACTCACTTACTAAGATGTGATGAGTATAAGCAGACTTTTGATGCACAAAACATCTTAAATAACTTAGTGCAGAAGTTTGTAAGCTCTAATATCCAGTTATTCACTAAAGAGAAGGAAGAGAAGATAGTATCGAAAGTAGCTATCAAGGACTTATTAGGATTCTCTAGAGAGTCTAAAGGTTTCCCCCAGATATCTAAACGGTACAATCAATTTATTACTCCCTTCACTTCTGAATCAGATGTCAATCTTGGGAAATTAGTCAATCTCCTGACTCTTGAAACATTCGATAAGCATGACGCTCAGAATCTATTTGATGCAATGGTAAACAATTGGAAAAAGTGGAATAGAGGGAAATATATCAACATAGCTGGGTTTAATTTGTCTACCAGTAATCCGGGAGATTTGATAGGAGATGTTTTCCACAAAGTTAAGCACAATAAAGATAGAACACAAGTTATTTGGGGTGAGTTTATTGATGAACTCTACCAATTATCTAAGATTACAGTAGGGTTCAGAACTTCTGAGGGAGTAGTATTAACCCCTTGGTCTTTATTACCTACGGATAGAAAGACTTGGGAGTATCGGATTAAGATCCAGTTAATTGATATTCTTTCTGTCGGTCAAAGGGAAAGACTTGAGAAAGTGGAGGAATTACTCAAGAATGAAAGAACAAGAGATGAAGGAAAAAAGCTGAGAGATAATATCAGAGGTGGATCGGTTGAAGCATGGTTACAATCGGATATTGACAATCTTTACTCTAAACTCTCTCAAGCTAGACCAACTTGGGAATCCTTAGTGCATAAAAATGTACTTTCTCATTTATCGGCTTTACATGACGCTCACAATGTAACAGAAAGAGTTTGAATATCAACGGCTGGGATATTCTGGTAAATTATCTCAGCTATCCCTAATAACTTAGTAACGGGAGTAAAACCCTACCTAACTACTAAGTGATTTAGGAGTAACACACACAAGAGGAATTAATTATGTCTTCATTCACCAAACAAATCGGCAGTTTCCAAGTATCCCACGAGTACACTCAATTAGAAGTAGTCAAAGCCAAGGTAACAGAAAAAGAAAAAGTCACTAATGGGCAATTGGTAAAGACCAAAACGTTTAAGGAAGTAGCAAAAGCAAAGACCGATATTCTCACAGTACGTTTAACTACTTCTGATTTAGGACAGCAGTTAACTTTCTGCTTTCAACGTGGGGGCAATGAGGAAGACGCTAAAGACCCGGTTAGCCGGATTCTAGCTACTTTCACCATGACCAAGGATTTTAAGTTATCAATGGTGTGCAATCAAGAGTTTAACGCTATCTCTAGCTATACTTTCAAGCCTTTACTAACTGCCTTTCCCGGTATTGAAGCCGGATCGATATCCGATGTGTTTTCTCAATGGTTATGTACAGATGAGTTTTTTGAGCATCTAAAGATTGTTAGCAGTAAGAAGGGTTATACCCCTGGTTTAGTCAAGATGTTAGTCCTCTATATCAGCTATCAAGACGTAAAAGATGAGATGGGGACTAAATTAGGTCAACTATCAGAAGATATGGTGATTGATGTTAATGAGGTTGCGAAAGTGTTCCGAGCTAATATGCAAGAGCTACAAATGAAGATTCCGAAAATGGCAGAACATTACAAACCGGATCTTTTATTGTCTCCTGCTACCAATCCTACTCCTAAAACTGAGGAAAATTCTATTCCAGTAGTTGAGGTTATTACTCCTGAAATAGAGGAAAATAATCTTGAGAATAGCCCAGAAACAGTAGATATTCTAGCTACTTCTGAGCAAAACCCAGAAAAACCAGAAACTGACTTACTAGAATAGTTTCAACTTTCATTTTTATCTCCTAGCCTCTGTCTTTAACGGGATGGGGGCTTTTTTTGTGTCTTTAATTTGACGTAAAAATCAAGTTTGAGTGCTTTTTTTCTGAGATTTTTCGAGTAATTTAGTGTTTTGGAGGATTACCATATCTATTATTCGTCGAAAATCTTACGAATTGTTAGCTGATGAGTTTTCTAAGTACCGAAATATTGACGATACGTTTTCTAGACTAAGAGGAACCTTAGACAATTCTGAATTACTAGAGATTTTAGTGTTGTTAGATAGCAAAGGACATTTAAACAGTATTATGGAGCAGATTGAGGATTTTGTTCATTGTGAAATAGAGTTAGATGAAACCCTCGACTTAGATATTACTGGTTTTGCTAATCGATTCTTTCTAAGGTTAGTAAATTTACGAGCTGCTAACTCTTAATTTCTCACTTTTTAGTAGTTAATAGACTCTCTAGATCCTAGATCTGGGGAGTTTTTTTGTATCTTTTGGAGATTAAAAATGTTAAATCTTACTCAATCTCAGTGCATAGAAATAAAAAGAAGACTAAAACCTATAAAGGGATTCGACAAAGATAAGGTTTTTGATGAGTATTTAGATACTTCAATAGCTCCCCCAACCAAAATTCTAGGAAGAGAGTATCTATCCTCTCAAATTCTAAGACATTTGGATATAAAAGTTTATTATGAAGAATTAGACCATTATTTTGAGCAATCTGACGAATATACTCGTCTAGGAAAGTGTAATTGTAGAAACTGGAGATGTCTTTGTCCTTTTTACAAAACCCCTCAAATTAGGAGATTATTAGAGATTAAGAAAAGTGCAGAACAATGTTACCAAAATTCAGTAAAAGAAAGAGAACAAGTGTATAAACGTTTAGCAGATTCTTAGGGGGAAAGTATGTTTCAAACTTATCAAGCTACAATTATCAAGTTCAAAAAATTTCGTTGTGAGGATGGGGCAATTGACTTACGAGTTAAGTTAGATATTTTTGGAGAAGAAGTTGATTTTTATCCACCTGTTCTTTATCCAAAACGAGAAAATATATGGATAGATTGGAACTCTAATAAACCAAAATTGAAACTTAAGGAAGGAGACTTAGTAATTCTAGAGGGAAAAATAGTAGATTCTTGGATTGTAGATTCTTGGAGTAGTAATAAAATATTTATAATGGAAACGTCTATGTCACCCACATCAGTTAGAAACTCAATAATCAAAGCTAAAATCCAGCAAATTGAGGAAGAAAAGAAGAAATTAGAGTCGTTATACTCATCTTTTGTAGAATTTTTACGTGAAAATGGGTATGAATTTGAAGACGGATACAATTATAGAGGTGTACCAACATCCTTTGCCGTACATTCTTTCTGGTTAGATAAATGGAAAGAAGACCAAGAGAATTGGAGACATAGAGGTGCTAAATATCCTAAATTAGCAGTTATCAATTGGTCAGAAGTTACAGATCCGTATATTTCAGAGGAAGAAATAAATGACTAAGGAAATAAAAGTATTTTGTGATTCTACTGAGATTGCAAATAAGTTATCTAATGCTTTGGAAGGGTCAGAAGCTTATGGAGAGGAAGTCAGTATTTCTAATAGTGAAGAGTCTGATATTCGAGAAGTTGCGAGACAAGAAGGGATTCCAGATACAAAATACTCAATTGCACAAGTAGAATCTTCTCATAGTAGTTAATGGACTAATAATATGATTTTTACAGCTACCGAACAACAAGTCAAAGAAATTGCTCTAAATGCTATCAAAGCAAGCAAAGTAGTCGGGATGGGTGTTTATCAAGATAGGCATTTTAAAGGAGTACCGATTACTCTAGATGATATTGACTTAGATGAAGATGGTCTATATATCGACTATTTCAGAGGAAGAATGGTTAAGTTAGGTGTTACTAGACAAGGAGAAAATACTTGGAAAATTAGAGATAACGTAAATATTGAATACCAAAGTTGGGGAGAAACTTATCCTACTGTTGAAGAATTAGTTAATTCAGTAATTGAATGTAAGAAACTAATGAAAATAGTGTTTATTAGTCCTGAGTTCGATAATTCTATAGCTATAAGTGGAGAGTATATAAGACTTGTAGATTCTCTTAAAGATTTTATGGAACATAAGAAATTAGAAGGAATGGACTTAAGGGGATTTTTTAATTGGCTAGTTTATGTTAAAGATGATTCTCGACCTTCTTTAGTTTTTCATGGAAATATAGGTGAAGTTTTTGGTTGGTAGTCTTTCATAGTAGTTAGTCTACTGGAGTTCTATGAGTTCTTATGTCTCACTCTTAGGTTGAAGTCCTAAGTAGAACATTTCACTTTAACTCTAGGAGAATATCATGGACACTAAATCACAATTAATTGACCAAGGTTACGAATGTCGCTTCGGTCATACTACTGGAGATTGGGCAGATTTTGGTTGGTCACATGACACGATTGGTAAAGAATACAGCTTTGTAGTTGTCAAGAAAGATTTTCCTGAGATTAAACACATTGCAGATAGTGGTTCTTTGGGAATTATTTATCTAACCAACGGTGAACAGATGGAGGAGTATGAAATTGAGATTAATGAAGTAGGTGAATGGGAAGAAGTAGCTCACATTTTTGGGTATGGCGAAACAGAAGAAGAAGCCTGGAAAAATGCCATAGAGACAATAGACATCCTTGAAACAGCAATATAACTTAATTCTGAGGAGGTTACTAACTCATGTGAATTAACTTAAGGAGGAAAAAATGAGTATATCACCATCTGACCACATTCTCAAAGAAGTAGAAAAACGAGAATTGCTAATTTGTGAGTTACCTTTTGAGATTGCTGAAGTAGTAATTAAAGAAAAACCAATTACTTTTGAGATAGCTAAGAAGTTAGAGTCAATATTTAATCTTAACTCTGATACTTGGTTAGAACTTCAGAAAGAGTACGATAATACTCAATTCAAATTTTGGTCAATAAAGATTGGTAATAAACTTCAATCTGTAGCGGGTAGAAATTTAAGTGCGGAAGATGCGGTCATGAGTGTAATGGAGTCAGTAGTAGAAGAAGACTCTAAATCAATTCACTTAGGATTAGCTGTGGAGTTGAGTAGAAGACAATACGTTAATTTACTCAGAAGCAATTTTAATTTGGAGTTACGTCATGAAAATTCAAATAGATCCTAACGGTTCATTCAGTATAGAAGACAATCAACTTAGATGGGGATTTATATCTGAATCTCAACATTTCACTTGTTTGCATTGGAGATTTAACAGTATTCATGAAAATTGGATTACTATTGGACGAGACACTGAAGATAGATTCCTTCTTAAACTTCACATTGTTTTAAGGGTAGGTGGGTTACGATTAGAAGCAAATTCAAAGATACAGAGCTTAAACCTTAATTAATCAATAGTAGAGTGTTATGAACTTAGACGGTTGCAAAGCAGAACCAACACCTGAACTTTACGCTCCTTGGCCTTGGACTCCAGAATATCCAAACATCAAAGAACTTGAACAACGTATTAAAGACAGAACTAAGGAAAAAAATTAAGTTCTATTGAGCTTCTTACTTGCTTTTTAGTGAAAGTCTTTCATTCACTCAATTAAATAAGGAAAACAAGCGATGAGTATCCAATAACCTGTAAGATTCTAGTCTATCTAGTCCTTATTATGTTTGGTTGACTAATAAGGGCATGACTACCCTCTATCCATAAAACTGAGTAGTGTACATCAAAGGAGAATATCGTGAGAACTTTTACATTGGTAATAGGTACTTTCGATTTAGAAGTTGAAGAAAGTGAGAAGAGAGAAGATGGGTCTAGAAATTACTCTGCTAAATGTGAAGAAGTAGGGTTTAGTGTAGATAGATATTGTTTTATTGAGTCTCTTCTTTTTCCATTTTGTAAGTATTTAGCTAATAAGCATCTAAAACATGAATGGAGTCCTTCAAAGTTAGTTTATCGGGGATTTACACTAGAACTTTCACATCAAGAGCATCCCTCAATTTATCTAGGTAGTTGTAAGGAGATAGAGTTTGATGATAATGATTGTTTTGATGAATTAGTTGATACATTCATCGAAAAAGTAGATGAACATTTGGAGAACACTATGAATATTACTCACAAAGGTTACGAGTTAATTGTTTCCAAATACAATCATGCTTTATTTAACGGAGAATGCAAAGAACTAGGATATTATGTTCCTGCTGTATCTTTGAGTTTTCTAATGGAAGATTTTCCTAAATTTGTGGATAAAAAGAGAATTAATCAATTTTCTGTGGTTTACAATGACTTTACTTTAGAAGTTTGGCAAGAAAGAGAAAAAGTAACAAAGACACTTCTTTGGTTTGGTAAGTGTGAAGCTATTAATTTTAAAGAAGATAGTGGGCTTCATTATCTAGATACTTTAGTAGGCTTTTTTCAAGGAGCAGTAGATGAGTATTCAAGACCCACGAAGATTGAGTATAAAGGTTACGAACTAGAAATCACTCACTCAAATGGTGAATCTGAAGGTAAATCAGATATTAGTGGGGGTTTCAATTTAGTTTTACATAGTAAAGAAGAAGTTATTGAAGCCTTTAAGAGGAGAGTCGATAGTTTGATTCAACTACGTATTAATTGTCTGGAAACTTCTATAGCTGATAAACAAGGAGAGTTAGAAGATTATCTCAGAAAGTTAGGTTATGTGTTTGATACTGTAATACTTCACAGACATCCTTTTCAATCTTCTCTCTTATACGCTATACACCCTGAGTGTTGGGATAACTGGCGTAAAGGAGTAAAAGACCTTCCAGAAGGTAAAGTAATCTTCATCAAACAGCAGTAAAAAGCCGAAACATCTTAGCTTCTCAGTTAGGATGTCAGTAGATATTGTCTACTCTGAAGATGGCTAATATAGAGGAATTATTATGATAAGTACACTAGAAGTAGTAGAGATTCAAAAAACTACTCAAATTATTGTTAACCCTTATTTAGAAGAGTTTGAACAGGGTCGATATAATGATCTTTATCACTCTGTAGGATCTAAAGAAAGGTTTGCATTAACTAATCACTATTCATGGGCAGTACCAAACCAAGAAGCTATTGACTATCTAGTATCTCAATCTCCAATAATTGAAATGGGATCTGGTACAGGATATTGGTCTAAACTAATTAGTGATTCAGGTGGAGAGGTAATAGCTTTTGATGAATCTCCTTATGATAATTATTGGTGTAAAAATCAATGGTACGAAATTACTAAGATTGACTCTCTAGATATATTAGCTAATTATTCTGAATATACACTATTTTTATGCTGGCCACCTTATGATGATTCTTTCGCTTATGATTGTCTTAAAACTTATCAAGGAAATAAAGTAGTTTATATAGGTGAAAGCTATGGAGGTTGTACAGGAGATGATAGTTTCCATGATTTATTAGAAGAAGAATGGGAAGAAATACTTTCTATAAATATTCCTCAATGGTTTGGAATGCACGATTATTTATACAGCTACATAAGGAAAGAAAAAGATGGCAGTGACAAAAGAGGAATTGATAGCTCAGAATTATGAGTGTAGAAACAGTCACTTAATTTCTAGTGGTCTAGAAGAGTTTACTTATCTTATTGTTCATAGAAGCACACCAAAAATCTACTATGTAAATAGTAAATTGGGTTCTACCATAGTTAGATTAGCTAAAGGAAAATTTATAGGTATAGGTTACGGACAAACAGAAAATGAAGCTTGGGAAAATGCTCAAAGTCGAATTAAGTATGTAGGGTATCTTACGTCTGCTTATTAAATTAACTAAGGAGAAAGTGAAATGTCTAATAATTGTTTTTCAACAGCAAAAGATGCTGAAATTTACAATGCTTTTGTTAAAGTAATGAGAGAATTACCAAACTCAGAAATGAAAAATAATATGTCAGAAGCTCTTGATGATTTACCTTTATATATTAGGGATAGGATGATTCATATTTGTAGACTATATCCTGAGATTAATGACTTAGTAAATGAAGAAATTGCAAAAGTGTAATATTTTTATCTAATAAGTAGAGATTAAGTCATCCTAGTCTTGTTAAGACACTAATCAAGGAGAAAACAAATGCCAGATTACTACGACTCAATGTATTGTCAAGTAGTTAAAAAGCTACAAAATAGATCTACTAGAGCTTACGATGAAAAAGACGAAAACATTGTAGATTTTTCTTGTGCAATTTTCACTAAAACAAACCGTGATGGAAGCATTGATTACGATTTAGTTGAACTAGGAGAGTTTTACTGTGGAAAGAAAGAACAACGAACAGATTTAGTCACAATTTAAGTAGATACTCATAAGCTTTCTAATAGCTATTATCTACTAGAGCAAGTGGACAGACTGACTTATCAGTTATGTAGTTCTAATCTCTATAACTGTTAGGTTTGTACATCTAGCATTTTAATGAGAGAAGATACTATATTTCTTACTACCTTCTCTTTTTCTTTTTGTCCTTTATATCACTTAAAAACTATGGCTATTTTAGAAAGAAGCGACGTTCAAATTTCAGATGTTAGTGAACTTGGTTTTGTTCTTAGCACTAATACTGAAAAATATTCTTTAGTTCGTAACTACTTAAAAAATCTACAATCGGATTGGAATCTACCAGTTAGATATGCTTCAGAGGAGTTATGTGAAATTATGGCAAGTATGCCTCAAGTAATATTTGAGTTAACTTATGGAAAAGTAGATACTGATAAATTAATCAAAGAAGAACCTCTACCACCCCGATACGATAATAAGTTTGTAATATCTGGAAGTTTAATCTCTAAGGTTGGAAAGAATAGAGAAAAAATGATGGAGTTAGCAAACGAGATTAAGTCTAGACTAGAAACTTTAGATTTAGTAGTTGGTGTTCAAGAAGACAGTATTTCTAATAAAGTTCAAGAAGATGAAGAAATAGAGTACGCGACTCCTTTAGTAATAAGTGTAACTATGGAAATCATCCTTAAATCTTTCCTTCAGTTATCAGGAGAACAAGACTTATGGAAAAATATACCTGAAGAAACTAGAGAAATCCTAGTCACTGCTAACACTGATGGAGCTAAATATATTGTACGTAAATCTGAATTTATAATGAGAGGATTAAATGCAATATGTGTTGACTTAGCTAAGAGAGTAGATGACGCATTAAAAGAGTATAAGAAGTCCCATTTCTTTCCCTTTGAAACTACCTTCGAGAAAAATCCAGATGCAGCAATTAAGGAACTAGGAGATTTTGATGGAAAGAGAGAAGCTAGAGGATTTTTACAACTTTTAGATTTGTACTATGTCTTCAACGTGAAGTAAGTATTAATAGCTCAATTGTTTTTAATTAGACTTTTGAGCTTTTTTTGTATATTTAGGAGGTTAGATTATGTTGACTAGAACTTGGAAATGGAAAGTATCTTTACCTAAGACTAATACTGAGAATGCTGTAGTTCTTATTAGTGAGGAATCAGGGGTTTGTGCAAAAGTGATACCTTCTCAACTACAGGAAGTAAATACAGCTAATATTATCTCTTACTTATCTATAGACTCTCTAGAGATGGGAAATAAAATAGCTAGTCTCTATAATCGAATGTTGACTCTAAAGGTTCGTCCTAAATGTCTTAATAATGTTGTTAATGCAGTAAGAATTGTAAGTTAGTTTTCTCACCTCTACTAAGATTCAACTCAAACAATAAGGAGAGTACCATGACAATTCCAACTATTCCAGTAAATATTGATGGACTTCTTCGTAAGGATTATGCTTTATGCCAAGCAATTCCCGATGATATAGAGTCAGGAGATTATTCTTTTGTTGTAATACCTCAGTTTGTAATAGGAGAAAAAAATAGAGGCTTTTTAGAACTATCTAAAAAAGGGATAGAACATAGCTGTTTTACCGTGTCAAGTAAGACTTTTCATACTGACATAAATAGAGTTTTTGTATCATACGAAGATTGTTGGAAAAAAGCTTGTGAAGATGCAAACAATGTCACTAATGCTGCGATTGAATTACTTAAATCACCTAAATGGTGGAAAATAGTAGTAAGACCTGCTTGAAAACATAAATATTAACTCTTTCACTCCTACTAAGATTGGTTGTCTTAGTGGGAGTTTTACTTTATCTCTAAGATTAACCATAAAAATCTTAAGTAAAGTAATCTGTCTCTTTGTACTTATTACCTAACAGAGAAATCCATGACTAATTCTAACCGTATTCTCCCTGTAGTTGCAGATGCTTTGAAGACTTTTATTTATACCGATGAAGTGAAGGAAATTCTATCTCTAGCTTTAGCATCTATTGAAGCAGGAAAACCTATTAATCTTTTATTTTACGGCCCTGGTGGGCATGGGAAAAGTGAAATAGTAAGAGCGCTTTTTAAAGCATTACAACAATCTAAAAGTCAGAGCTTTGGTATTCAGAGTTTTGGGGAAGGTATGACAGAGGCTAAGATGTACGGTGGGATAAACATGAAAGCTCTTAACTGTACTGAAAGTCCACGGTTAGAATTTCAGCCCGATAGTTGTTTTTTGAACTACGATAATTACCTTTTTGAGGAACTTTTTGATGCTCCCCCTTCAGTTCTATTAGCTCTTAAAGATACTCTGACATCTCGTTGCCTAAATAATGGGCATCAGTCTTACGAGATGAAGACTTTAATGCTGATAGCTGCCACAAACCGTAACCCGGCGGAAATTGCAGAAATGGGTTCATCTTACCAAGCTTTAGTTGAGAGATTTCCTTGGCAGATTAATGTAGCATGGCCTTCTTATAATCAAGAAGCTTTCTATAAGCTTTTCATGACTGCGGATAGCAACTCTTCCAGTGTCTCAGTCTCTTCTGACTTAAAGAAAGTCTTAGCAGGGTTAATTGCTGATGCTCACTCAAAAGGACAGTGGATTTCTCCTCGTCAAGCAATGGTATGTCTCTCAGCGGTAAGAGCTGCTGCGACAATTCAAGGTAGAAGAGAAGTTAAAGAGGATGATTTGTGGTCTATCAAATTTATCCCTGGGACTGATGGGATATTAGATGACTTAGAACAGAACTTAGAAAGAGTCCGAGTAGTAAGAGAAGCTACTGAGCTTTTAGAGAAATGCAAGACGCAGACGAAAGAAATTGCTCAACGGATGACTGACACGAACAATAACCAGAAGATTTCTAGTAATCAAAAAGGTATGATGTTCCTCAAGTTTTCAGCTCAACTTGAAGCAGTAGAAAAGAAGATTGGAGAGATTCGAGTCCCAGATAGTTTAACAGAAGAAAGAGATAGATTGAAAACAGAAGTGTTACAACTTTCTGGAGCAGCTTTTGATTCTGCTAGAAAATCGGCTAGTTAAGTAGTATAAACGGCTCTGGTGACTAACAATTATCAGAGCCTTAGAAACATTAAGGAGAAAATATGACCACTATAAGAACTATACCTCCATCTAATTACCTTCCTCCTTCTCAAATAGAGATTAAGGAAATGTCTCAGAAAGTAGGGCTAAAGGCTTTCTCTCCTGATTTAGTAGAAGATCTTTGCAATCTTCAAGCAGGTGGGGAGTATGTACCAGAGTCTAGGATAATTGAAACCATAAAAAGAAGTAATTCTATAGATAAGTATTTAACAACTGATAGTTATGGGGACTATTACTATAAGAGGAATGCGTTATTTGATTCTAATGGAAAAGACGTAAACGATAAAAATGAAGCTAGAAAGTTAGCTGCTTACCAAGAAATTAAATACCACTCCAATATACAGGAATTTACCAAATCACTTAACTTTAATGGAATACCTGGTGCAAGTCCATTAGAAAAATCTCTTGGTTTAGTTAAATTACTCTCATCTCAGAATGGTGGACAATCTTGTGATAAACCGGGAGAGGAAAATAATCTACCTATTTTTAATCAAGACCAGAAGAAGTTAGCGGAGAAAATTAATCAAGTCTTAGAAGCAGTATCTAATTTAGATCATCAAGAAAAGCAATTATTAGACTTTACTGGGCCGATAGGTGAGAAAGGCGCTCTTTCTATGGCAGAGGACATGTTTCAGGGTAAGGAGGTAATGCTTAAGATTAAACGGACATTAGACAAATTAGTTAAGTTACGAACTGGTAAACATATCAAGCTCACTCCTGACCCAGATGGAAGTGAGATTAGATATAGACCTATTCAAGATTTCTCGGAGTTGGAAAGATTAAACCCAACTGAGTTTATGTATGGGAGACAGCATTTAAATTATCGAATTGTCTCTGGGACTTCCACAGTAAGAGAAAGATGTAGTAAGCAAGAGAAAAAGATGTTGCTTTATATCCTGATTGATTGTTCATCTTCTATGCACTCTAACAATAACTATCTCAAAGCTGGTGGAGTATTAATGAACCGTTTGAAAGCGGTATTGAATGGGGAGGCTGAGGTGACTTTCTCCTTTTTTCATAATAAGTTAGGAGAGGAATATACAGCTTCATCTGACTCTCTCCCAGAAGTTAGGAAATTAATGGAGAAGATTAAGTACGAGAATTTTGACAAAGGCGGGACAGCTATTGCAGATTGTACCAAGGAAGCTATTAAAAGGATTAATAATAAGTTATCAGATAACCCTTCATTAACTAGACCGGAGTTATTAGTAGTTACAGATGGATGTGACAATACTACTGCTCTTAAAGTCAATCAATTAGGTGGTATTACTCTTCATACTATTATTGTGGGTGGCACTAATGATCATCTCCTTAAAGTTGCTCGACAATCTGGTGGAGTAGCTATTTCTAATATTTAGTATTTAATTTTAGATTTTTAGGAGTTGAAATATACTTCTAAGATTTATGCTGGCAGTTCCCACTTCCTCGCTTGGTGCTAGAGGATAACCAACTAACGGAAAACAATTAACCTAGGAGAAAACCAATGAGAGAATCTACCAAAACTGCACGTCAACTTTACTCTTATCTTTTCTACAAACTCAATTGTTTGTTTACCGACGCAGACGAATTAGGACTTAGTTCTCTTGGTACAAAAAATTTCATGCCTCACATTGAACAATACGACAATGAAGTAAGTACAATTATTCCACGTATCATTAATGAAGACATAGTGAGCGAGGAACAAGTTCTAGATATAGTTTATGAGGAGATGGTAGATTGGTTTGATGAAAGTTTTGTGTCACCTAAAGAAAGATGGACTGAGTTATCCAAAAAGACTTGGGAAATACTTTTGAGTCTAAGTACACTAGAAGAAGTTAATTAATTTTTGGGTTCCTAGATAAGTAAGATTCTGGCTTATCATCAGGTTCGAGTCCTGACTAGGAAATTGTTTATTGAAGAAACATTATGTCTAGATTCAAAGTTACTACCTACCAGTGGAAAGAACATCCAGAATGTGAAAGCTTTAATGATGGGTATTTAATAGAAGCTCTTAATTCTGAAGATTCAGGACATCTTTGTTTAGGACATTTTGAAGGTATTTGGGGAGGAAAAGCTAATTTGATTGAGTATTTACATAAACAATACCAAGTTAAAGAATCCGAGTTAGTTTTTGTAGATAAGTTAGAGGAAAAAACAATGACTATTCAATGGAAGAAGTTAATTAATTTTGATGT
>LCrCPGB2_illDRAFT_1000006_pt1 | contig 19070 bp, 15 predicted proteins | sample LigCruGreenButte_FD_10705 | JGI IMG/M metagenome (IMG submission 10705)
GATTGAGATTGTTCTAACATCTCCTCGGTTTGATGCAGTTGAGATTGAGATTGTTCTAACATCTCCTCGGTTTGATGCAGTTGAGATTGAGATTGTTCTAATATCTCCTCGGTTTGATGCAGTTGAGATTGAGATTGTTCTAATATCTCCTCGGTTTGATGCAGTTGAGATTGAGATTCTGCGAAAAGTACCTCGATTTGGTTGAGTTGAGACTGAAAATGTGCTAATAAAGTCTCTGTTTGGTTCATTTGAAGGCGCAACTGCTCCAATTCTTCCTGACTTTGATGCAGTTGAGAGTGAGATTGTTCTAACACCTCCTCCGTCTGATGCAGTTGAGAGTGAGATTGTTCTAACACCTCCTTCATCTGATGCAGTTGAGGATTAATCTGGTCTAGTTCTTCCTGAGTCTGATGCACTTGAGACTGACACTGCTGCCATTCGGACTGTAATGCTTTATTCTGCCTTTCCAGTTTGCGAACATTCACCCAGTCTTGAAAAGCCCAAAATCTGTAAAGTGATGGTTTTATTTGTTCGCGCCAAGATAAATCCGGTGTCTCTTGCGGTTGCCATGCTCTGGCGTCTAGTTCCTGATACATCTCCACCGCTTCTGGAAAATAGTGCTCGATCAAGGTAGGTCTATAACTGTCCAATCCCTGAGAATGCAGTAAGGATGGGTCGTAGAGGGTTGATGCAGGAGCAGTCAAATTAGTATTAAATTGCTGATTGATCCTCTCAATATACAATTCTTTGTTTGTGACAACAGTAGAAAGATTTACCAAAAGGCAACGGTTAGAATAGCGGTTATAAAATTTGAGAATTTTTTGGTTATAGTGCAGCCAGATTTTCACCGCCAATTCAGGCTGACTTTGAAATAAAGCATCGTGTCGTCGGTAGAGAGAATCAATCACTTCCCAAGGAGAACGATAAATTAGTAAAAATTTAGCTTCGGGCAGCAGGTTAGCCCAAAAATTTAAAAAAAGTGTCGTCCGCGGCTCCTTCCATCCCCAAGCAACACTTAGTGAATTTTGGGAAACAATTTTTTTTGCTTCTTCTACAAAAAGATCGTCAACTTCAATATTTTCCTGCAATGTCCAACCATCTTCATCAATTCCTTGCGATCGCAGCACAGAGCGGTGAAAATGCCAAAAGTCAAAACTTTCAAAATACCCCTTGGGATTTCCCTCGTCGGGGTACAGCATTACCTTTCTGCCGATATGCAAACCGGCACTTTGCAGCAAGGATGCCACCAAGGAACTTCCTGAACGGTGCATGCTAGCGATTACCAGAATTGACATTTTTTTGTGAGGGTTGTCCACAATTCTCTACTCCACTATCAAGTCAACATTTTTTTCCGACCGTCAATCTTTCATTTTAATTTTAGATTTACAAGCAAACCTTTCCTCCACAACTTCCTCTAAAGCATAACTTTACCCTAGTGGCGATCGCGCTTTTGCACCCGTGGCACTGGGATAAAACCGTTACCGTCCAGGCTATACCATAACTCAAGCCATCTGAGGATGTTTCGCCAATTATTAATGATGTATTATAAACAAGCTGGTGCTGGAGTAACCAGCCCTATTGTGTCTGGCACCATATTTTACCATCAAAAAGGAATTTAGCAAAGAATGAACGAGCAAAAGGCTGTAACTGAATTCGAAAAAGGCAATCAACTTCTGCAAGAGGGAAAACTAGAAGACGCGATCGCCGCCTATCGCCATGCCATTGAGTTAAATCCCGCCCACTCCTGGTTTCACCAGCACTTAGGGGAGGCTCTAGCCAAAGTGGGACGATTGGATGAAGCAGTCACAGCTTTTCGCTGCGCTACAGAACTCAACCCTGATTTTTCTTGGTCTTACCACCATTTAGGGGATGCCCTCGCTCAACAGGAAAAATGGGAACAAGCCGCCGAGGCCTTTGGCAGAGGGATTGAACTAAATGCCGAACATTTTGGGACTTACCTTGGGTTAGGTAAGAGTTTAGCAAAAGTGGGTCAAGTGGATCAAGCGATCGCCGCTTACCGCCGCGCTAGTGAGCTCAACCCTGATACTGATTGGATTTACGATGGCTTGGCAAGTCTGCTGCGACAGCGAACTCAGTCGGATTTAGCAGAAATGATCGCCTTGTACGACCACATCATAGAACTCAATCCCGACAACGTGCAAGCCTACCATAATCTTTTGCAGGTTCAACCCGATAACTGGGAAGTGTGGTTGCAGTTAGCCCAAGCTTTAATGAGACGGGAACAGATAGAGGAAGCGAGCGCTGCTTACCGTCGGGCAATTGAACTTAACCCAAGCTCTATCGAAGCTAATTACGAGTTGGGAGTAGCTCTCGCTCGCCAGAAACAGTGGGAAGAAGTGATGGGGGCTTGCCAGCTTGTGGTGGAACTTTCCCCAGAATTAGCGGAGGCATACTGTCTGCTTGGGGAAGCACAGGCCAACCTTGATCGGAAAGAAGAAGCGATATCGTCTTACCGCCACGCTGGGGAACTGTTAGTAAAACTGGGAAAAATAAATGAAGCGATCGCCGCTTATTATCAGGTAGTAATTCAGCAGCCAAGCGCACCTGAATACTTAAATCTGGGAATGCTTTTGTTCGAGCAACAGCGACTAGAGGAAGCCATTAGCTGCTACCAAAAAACCCTAGAAATTCAACCTGAACAAAACGAGGATTATTTGAATTTAGCTATACTTTTAATTCACAAAGGTTTTTTCAAGGAAGTAATGGGCTGCTACTATCAGGTGTTCCAAGGCAATTCAAACGGTAGCACTTCATATCACAGATTAAGTAAAAGATTGGCTCAACAAGATTTGATAGATGAGGCTCTAGCTTGTTTTCGAGAAGCACCGCAGCGACAGCCGACCGTTGGTGAAATTTGTGAATATATATGGAAGGGATTGAATCAATTGGGTACGTTGGATGAGACGAGTCTTTATTGTCAAACCCAAATTCAATGGGATGCTGCAAACCGCCATTTTATAGAGACAAGCCAGTATACAGTGATGGCTATCGACTCTTTAACCGATGCTGAGCGGGAATTTCTTGAAAACTTAGGGTTTTCCATAGCACATTTGGAACTAATGATTGCTGATGATATCAGTTTGGAAGAAATATACATTAACAGTTTTTATCAATCTCCAAAGGTTAAGCTTGCAAAAGAAGTTGAAAAGCAAGTATGGAAAACATTAGGGCATCCCGATGTTACACTAGGTCTTAATTTCCAGCAAAGTATGGTAGAAACTGGTTATATCTATTCAATTTGCCCTGTTAGCGGAAAGATTCTTAGATCTAACCAATCCTTCAATTATGGTGATACTAATTTTATTTATCGTTTTGTGGGGGTTAACATTTTTTATTTAATAATTAGCGGATGGGGTGGCTGCAAGCGTTCTGTTTATTTTCCCAATCAGGAGCTAATTTTGAATTTCCGCAAGCACGATTGGTGGGCTTCCCAACAAGGATCAAACATTCTCAATACATTCAAGAGTTGTACTATTAGTTGTTGGCAGCAGTTCAAATCTTATATAGCCAGCGAAGAGAAAAAGGAATGTGTCGCAGTTTGTGGCTTTGTAGCGAATCTGGGACATTATTTTTGGAATGATATGGCCGGTCTTCAAAACCTTTACGAAAATGGGATTTTAGATAAAGTTGACAAGTTGTTAGTGGGTTCGTATGAGTATTTTAGTGTAGCTCATATTTTTCCAGAAATCCCCGCCGAGAAATTTATTTATGCTGCTGTTGAAACAGGCATAAATATAAATCTTTTTCAAAGCCTTATGTCAAATAATTATTTTGGTGTGAGGGTGACTGATTTAGTAGTAAAAGAAAAATTAGCCAGCCGAGTTGCTCAGGCTGCTATTAAAAGATGTAATCCAGCTTTCTTACAAGAAATTGAACAAGCTAAGCAGCATTTCCCGCTTTTGTGGGTAGGTTTTCGCAACCGCAACAGAGCATGGATATCTCAAGTAGAAGGCACGGCCAACATTATAAAAAGCTTGCATTCTAACTTTCCTGATTTAGGAATTGTATTTGGGGGGTGGTCTCCCAAAGAAAATGAGGAAGCAACCCCCTGGGAAGTTTCTTGGTTAGAAGCACCCCTAAATACTTGTGTCGAGGAAATTGTAGCTCTTCTCCCTCCTTATATTAAGACATACAAGGCTTTTGGGCGTCCCAATCATGAAAATATAGTTTGGTGTAATGCTGTAGATTTATATGTTGCACCTATGGGGAGCGAAACTGCTTATGTAACAATGATTGCTAATAAACCAGGTGTAATTCATTCAAATACTGGCTGGCTTTGGGATACCATAGAACCTTTATATGTAGAGGCTAGAGAAAACTGCGTACCGCCAGTATTAATCGCTAAGGAACATATTATCGATCAGGATAATTCAAGCCACATGGTTCGTAACTATGACTGTGATTGGCAAGTAATTTATGATGAAATTTTGAAAATAGTTAAACAGCTAAAACGATAAAACTTCGCCATGAACCATAACGCAGCATATAGTTATTTAGAACTTTAGGTATAATTTATACTCTCTAAACAAACCCTTGTAATTGTCTGAAAACTTGCTGAGCTATTTCTCCCCCAATAGCTAAAGAAGCAGTAGCCGCAGGCGAAGGAGCATTACAAACATGAATTGCTTTCTCCCCTCTGACTAACAAAAAATCATCCACTAACCCACCTTTCTTTGTCAAAGCTTGGGCTCTAACACCTGCATGGGTGGGAACTAAATCATCAGCTTGCACTTCAGGAATCAACTTTTGTAGACTCCTCACAAAAGCCGCTTTACTGAAAGAGCGAACCATTTCTTCCATACCCACTCCTGCATATTTAGCCGCTAATTTCCAGAAACCAGGGTAGGTGAAAACTTCAGCTAGGTCGCGCAGATTGATGTCCGTTTTCTGGTAGCCTTCTCGCTTGAGGCTAAGGACAGCGTTAGGGCCTGCGTGGACACTACCGTCAATCATGCGTGTGAAGTGAACTCCCAAAAAAGGAAAATTAGGGTTGGGAACTGGATAAATCAAGTGCTTGACAAGGTAACGCTTTTCTGGGGTCAATTCATAATACTCTCCCCGGAAAGGTATAATCTGAACTTGCGGGTCAACTTGACCGAGTTTGGCAACGCGATCGCTAAACAGTCCGGCACAATTAACTATAAACTTAGCCGGGAAGGAACCTTGACTCGTTTCGAGTACATAACCCTGCGAAGTAGGCACAATTGCCATTACTTTAGTAGATAGGCGAAGTTCCCCACCCCTACTGGCAACCAGTTCAGCATACTTTTGGCAAACTTGCCTATAATTCACAATTCCTGTACTTGTAACTCGGATACCTGCTAAACAACAGATATGAGGCTCAATTTCCTTAACTTCTTCAGCCGTAACTTTCTGAATATTCAACCCATTCGCTAAACCCCGTTCGTAAAGGTTCTCTAAAAGAGGCAATTCTTCCGAACTTGTTGCTACAATCACCTTTCCGCAGATTTCATAATCAATCCCATGCTTTTGACAGAATTCACTCAGTAAATGATTCCCCTCCCGGCACAATTTTGCTTTTAAACTACCCGGTTTGTAGTAAATGCCGGAGTGAATCACCCCACTATTATTTCCAGTTTGGTGTGCCGCCCAAGTTGACTCTTTTTCTATCACTAAAATTCGGGCATCTGGATAACGATGACCTAAAGCCATTGCTGTCGATAATCCCACAATTCCGCCACCAATCACGGCGAAATCATATTGATAGGTACTAAGAAAATCAGAAGATATCATAATAATAAATATTTAAAAATATTGGCAGGTTTTAACCTATCCTATCATGTGCGGTAAATCACTTACTATAAACGTTTACTTGTCATGCTGAGTGGAACGCAGTCAAGCGTTGCATCTCGGAGATTCTTAAGTTCCTTCGCTTCACTCAGGACTCAGAATGACAACTATTCAAGTGGATTTGAGATCATTACCAGAGCCAATTCCCGCTACTCAGACTACAAGTTTTAGGGTCAATTCACCTCATCTCCCCAAAGAAGATGAGGTGATTGAGCAAACGATCTAAACGGCTACTAAATGTTTCCGTTCCAGTTTGTGAGAAGCCATCTCCCGAATATGCGCTGCCGTTTCCGGTCCAAACTTCTGAGTAATCATTTCCAAATACTTCGGACTATTAAAATAGACCTGGAAAGCATGATCTCGGAAGCGCAAAACTTCAGATGCAGGCAAATATTTAGTAGGCAAAGGCAGGGTGTCTACAGAATGCTGAGAATAACCGCTCCAACTTTCCGGCAACTGCCACCCTTCCTTAAGAGCCATATTGTACAATTGGGAACCCGGATAAGCCATCGTCGAGTAAAAATTAGCAAACTCGCAATTGAGATCGAGAGCTAAATCAAGCGTCTCCTGCATCGTCTCCAAGTCATCTTCTGGCAAGCCAAAAATGTAATTGCCAATTACATTAATACCCGCATTTCTGACCTTAGAAATGGTTTTGTAAATATCCTCTTGACCAACACCTTTCTGTACGTCGTCCCGCACGCGATCGCTCGCCGCTTCAATGCCAAAAGCCAGCCAATTAAAACCAGCCCGCTTTAGCTTATCCAGCATCTCATCCCTGACAGTATCCACCCGCGCGTAAGCCCAGATATTGAGGTCGTAACCCCGCTCAATAATCAAGTCACAGAGACCCAAAACGTGCTTGGGATTAAGCACGAACATTTCATCCGCAAACTTGATATTCCGCACCCCGTATTTATTCACCAGAATCTCAATTTGGGAAATTACGTGTTCTGGACTCCAGAAGCGATAGCTATTGGTAATGTCCCTATATCCCAACTCTTTCTCGCCCGTCTTAAACGGTGCTTGGATGCAGCAGAAACTGCAATGGAAAGGACAGCCCAAAGTTGTGTAAATAGCAGCATAAGGTTCGCGCACTAGGCCATCAAAACAGTGCCAATTGTGCGCTCGATACTTCTCCATCGGCAGCAAATCCCAGGCAATTCCGGGCATTTTTTCTTCTACATTCATCAGCAGCGGTGCGGGAGGATTTGCCTTAACTTCCTTGCCCTCCCAATACCACAAACCGCGCACTTTACTGTAATCTGGCGCGTCTGATTTTAGGGCTGCCAGCAATTCTAGCATTGTATAAAGTCCTTCTCCGGCTGCTACAAAATCAGTGTTTTCTTCCCGTAGCGATCGCTCTGGCAAAGATGCGACGTGACCACCAACTAAAAGTACCTTTAAATCCGGTGAAATCTGCTTGATTGCGGTGCAAACTGCACTAGCTCCCGGCATTACTTGGGTAGATGCTGAGGGTTGTTGACCATATACAACTACAGCCGTCAAAACAGGGTTTAACTCAGCTATTTTCTCTGCCGTTTCCTGCGGACTTAACTCCTCGGCAGTAGCATCGATAATATTAACTGAAAAGCCGTGATTCCGAACAAAAGTTGCCATCAAACCAGCCCAAACAGGTGGCTCGACGGCAGCTAGGGTAGAGCTGAGAGATTGGTAGATTTTGGCTCTATTTCCAGGGTTGACGAGTACCAAATCTAACTTATTTTCGCTAGTCATTATTGTCTCCTATTTGGGCTTTACTAACACTACTGTTTGTTTAAAAGAGAACACAATTCACTAATTTTCTCTTTTTCCAATCCCGGATAATTGCCAATGTAAAAGCCGTAAAAATGGACGTGATCTACTTTAGTAAAGTCAGCCAAATCAGCCTCGCCCAAAACCTTTTTCAAATAAGGCTGGCGCAATTGATTTCCTCCCCCCGCCGTTCCCCTGCGAAACTCAACGCCTTGTTCGCGAAGTGCCTGCATCACCTTGTCGCGGAGGGCGGTATCTGGCTGCTTCAATATTAGCGTAAAAGCATAATTGCAACTGCCTTCGGTTTCAAAATCAGTCTCGTACTTGTCGGGGTCTAAGTTTTGCAGAAACAGTAACAAGTTCTCAGTTCTAATTTTATTATTTTCATCCAGCCTCTTGAGTTGCGATCGCCCAATCACCGCATTAATTTCTGTACTCCTGACATTATAGGCAGGAAAAGCAAAAATAAAGTCGGGATTGAGGTCAGGATGCTTATCATAATATGACTGTTTCAACTCATCGGAAGTTGACTCCCGTACCATGCCGTGAGAGCGGAACATCCGCAGCATTTGGTAGAGGTTGCTGTCATTGGTACAAATCATGCCTCCTTCTATTGTACTCATGTGATGAGCGTAATAAAAAGAAAAATTAGACATCAGCCCAAACGAGCCTAATTTCTGTCCCTGAAAAGTGGCTCCGTAGGACTCGCAGACATCTTCAATCAGGGGAATGTTTCGGGACTCCAACTCGTCCAAGATGCGCTGATTCAGGGCATTATAACCCAGTACATGAGTTAAAAATACAGCTTTTGTCTGCGGGGTAATTTTCTCAATTATTTGGTCAATATCCATCCCCAATGTGCGGGGGTTAATATCAACAAATACAGGCTTTAAACCGGCTTGAATTACTGAGGCGATATCCGATACCCACGTCAGTGTCGGTACGATAACTTCGCCTACGCCGTAAGTCTCTCGCAGAGCGCACATTGTCACCTGGTTAGCTGAGGAACCAGAATTGACAAATACGCTATACTTGACTCCGAGCCATTCTGACCATTCTTTTTCAAATGCTTGCACCTGCTTAGATTGGGTTAAAATCGGGTCATCTTGCTGGAGAAACGCGATCGCCGCATCTAAATCAGCCCTCGTGATGTTATTTTGCATCAAAGGCATTTTCAGGTTTTTTTCAGACATCATTGGTGTTTTCTGCATCGTTAAAAAGGCCCCTTAAATTCAATATCTTTCAAATCTGCCCGCTCTACAGGCAACCAATCACTTTTACCTTTTACTAACTCGTAAGCCGCAGCAGCAATAGTGAGGCCATTAGGATAGAAATGCGCCTCCAAACTGGGAGTTGTCGGACAAGTAACGGGGGCAAAACCCATGCGACGCACCCGTACCTCGCACACCCCTTGCAAGCGTTCCATCACCTGAGCAATGATTTCAGCGCTTGCACCGCAAGTTGTCCAGCCGTTGTCCGCTACGCACAACCGACCGGTTTTACGCACGGACTCGGCAATGGTATCAATATCCAGGGGACTTAACCAAATTGGATCGATTACCTCGGCGCTAATGCCCACTTCTTCTAGATAGCGCAAGGCCCGCAGGCACTCTACCTGCATATAAGAAATCCCTACTAGCGTAATGTCCTCGCCGATAGCCGTGACTCGCGCCTTCCCCGGAAGTACAGTATAAGCTGACTCTGGCACAGGACCTTTTTGAAAGTGCAGAATGCGGTGTTCGACATAAATCACGGGATTCTCATCGCGGATGGCTGCGATCAAACAGCCTTTGGCATCGTAGGGGGTGGTCGGGGCCACGACTTTGAGACCAGGAACGTGCATGAAAAAGGAGTAAAGTCCTTGAGAGTGCTGTGCCCCTTGCCCCCAACTCTTCCCAATCATCGAGCGGACCACCAGCGGTATAGATACTTGTCCGCCGTACATATAACAGCTTTTAGCTGCTACGTTAACTAACTGGTTCATGGACAACATTAAGAAGTCCATTCGGATGTGAACGTGAATAGGTTTTAAACCCGCTAAAGCCATGCCGATCGCAGCCCCGGTCATGGCATCTTCCGAAAGGGGAGTTCCAAATACTCGTTCATGCCCGTATTTCTCCAGCAAACCTTTGGTAGTTCCTTGGATGGCTTTCGGGTCATCCACATCTAAACCAAATACAATTACTGAAGCATCTTGCGCCATTTCTTGATCGGTTGCCTCAGCAATAGCTTCTACATAGGATAGGCTTCTAGCAGTTGCTTCAGATGTTTTGAAAAGCATGGGTGGTTTGTTTAGTTTAGCTTCGACTTCAACTCAATATTTTTTTCAGCGATAGCTGCTGGATTTAATCCTCTAAAAATGGAGAATTAAATAAACAGGGCTCAGCTAGGTCGGGAGTTACTTCATAATAACTAATACCGACGCTTTGGCTGTAAATGATATGCTTCATGTGTCTTTTTTTTCCATCTATTTCTCCACGGTCTAGTTTGCGGATAAATGGAGTTACTTCATAAGCACTACAAGCGCTATCATGGAAAGCTACTATTCCCCCAGGACAAACTAAATTGTGATAGAGTAACCAATCAGACAATACAGCCGGGTAAGAATGATCCCCATCTATAAACAAAACGTCTATACCATTACTTAATCGGGAATATACTTGGTTGACTATATCAGGGCTATGGGACATCCCGATAATTAATTCACTTTTATCTTCCCAATTTTCTTTATCAAAATTTTTCAGGTTTTCCAGAAACCTTGTTACTAGAAACTCGTGCATTTCGATGGTAACCACTTGAGAGAAAATATCTCGCCATAACTTGTGCGTACTCCCATTAACGCCTAAACCGATTTCTAGTATGCTGCCGCGCAGTCTTTTAGCTACCAATATTTCAACGAAAGCAAAAATCTCTTTCCTAACCTGTTGTATTCCATGAGCAACTTGTGTTCCCACAATAAAATCTTCAGGAACATATTTTTCCGCTCCAAATTGAGCTACCCAAGCATCTAAATTGCGGAAAACCCTCTCAACTAATTCTTGATTTTTATGCCTCATTTTAACCTTCCTTAAAAACATCGGTGAATAATTCAGGATATTTTGGGAAAGGGCTAGCTTCGGCAAATTCAAAAGCTGCTTTAATTTCCGCTTCTACTTCGTCCTCAATTTTTTGACGCTCTTCAGATTCTACCTGTTCCGCTAAACGCTTTAGTTGGTCATTTTTAATCCAAGGTTCAGCTTCTTCTTGTGTCCGATAGCCCAAGTGATAATCTTCATTAGGACCAACGTGTTCTTTCCAGCGGTAGGTCATGCACTCAAAGAAAAATGGCCCCGGTTCGCCGTTTCGCAAAGCTTTAGCAGCAGCGCCTATTTTTTCATAGATAGTCAGAGTGTCATTGTCTTCAATTTTTTCGGCCGGGATACCATAACTGCGGGCGCGATCGCAGATATTATCTAACTTTTGCCGCTCGCGCTGATGAGTGTGAATGGCATAATTGTTATTTTCGCATACAAAAATCATCGGCAATTTTTTGAGAGCCGCCCAGTTCATGCTTTCTGCAAACACACCCTCGTCTACTGCGCCGTCGCCAAAGATACTGACAACAATAGAGTCTTGTGGCTGATGTTTTAGTGCATAAGCATAGCCGATGGCGTTCGCGATTGTTGTCCCGACAACCGCTGACGAACCCATCACATTTGCCGCCAGGTCTATCATGTGCATCGAGCCACCTTTGCCCTTGGCACAACCTGTTGCTTTCCCATACAATTCAGCAATCATTTTGTTTAAGTCCCCGCCCTTAGCTAGATAGAGGGCGTGGCTTCTGTAAGTGCCAAAAACTACATCATCGGGTTGCAAAGCTTCGCAAATACCAACGGATACCGCCTCTTGACCAATAGAAAGATGAACGGGACTTTTGATTTTATCCGTTGGATAAACTTTTGCAACTTCTTCTTCTACTCGGCGGATGCGGTATAGAGAACGGTAAAATTTTTCGTACATTAATTGTTCATACATGGGCGAACGCCTTTTTTTCTTCTCTTACCAAAAACCAATTGTAAGTTGCCTCTACAGCCGCCTGAAACGAAGTCTGTGGCTGCCACCCCATTGAGCGAAGTTTACCAGAATCAAGCGCTTTTAATGGCATTCCGTCTGGCTTACTTATGTCAAAGTGTAGCTGACCTCGATAGCCGATCGCTTCTTTAATTAACTCCGCAAGTTCCTTAATAGACAAATCCAGGCCTCCGCCAATATTAATCGGCGTCGGGTCATCGTAATTGTCCGCGATGAAAATGCAGGCGTCTGCTAAGTCATCTGCAAAAATAAACTCCCGCCGAGGAGTACCAGTTCCCCAAATATTTACAACTTCTGCATCCGCAATTTTTGCTTCGTGCATTTTGCGGATCAGCGCTGGTATGACATGAGACTCCTCCAAACTGAAGTCATCCCCAATGCCAAAAGCGTTAGCTGGTATCCCGCTAATGAAATTTGCGCCGTATTGCTGGCAATAGGCTTGACATAGCTTAATGCCTGCAATCTTAGCCATTGCATAAGCTTCGTTAGTAGGTTCCAAATTGCCTGTCATTAGTGACTCTACCTGCATTGGCTGCGGGCTGTGTTTGGGATAACTACACGAAGAAGCCAGGTAGAGCAGTTTCTTGACTCCGCAGCGATAGGCACTGTCGATGACATTGCATACTACCAACAAATTGTCAAGCATCAAGTCAGCGGGATATTTTTGGTTGGCGCTGATGCCTCCCGATTTCCCCGCTGCCAGAAACACATAGTCTGGCTTGTTGCTAGCGAAAAAGTTGCTCACCTGTTCCCTGTCGGTAAGATCGGGTTCTGCTGGAGGAAGACCTGCCAGGTTCTTGTAACCCTGATGTTCTAGTTGGCGCAACAGGGCGGCTCCGATCAGAGTTTGCCCCCCTGCCACATAGATGTTGGCGTTTTTGTCCACGGCGTCTATCCTACGGCGAAGTTTGAGTTAATTCTCGAAAAGCGTCTACTGTTTGGTTAGCCCGAAGTTTCTCTAAGGCTGAGTAATCTTCTTGGGGGTCGAAAAAGATAATTTGACTCCCAGAGAATTCAAATTTGAACGGTACGTGGAGCAACTTGTTGAGCTTTTCTTTGACTTCTGGCTGGCGCTCGGGAGGGACAAACAGCAACAAGAAGCCACCGCCGCCAGCTCCAGTCAACTTGCCACCAGCGGCGCCGGCAGAGCGAGCCATTTCGTAAAGTTCGTCTACATGGGGATTGGAAACTTTTTCACTCAAAGAGCGTTTTGCCTGCCACGTTTCGTGGAGCAGTTCCCCAAAGCTAGTTAAGTCGCGATCGCTTTTTAAAACCCCAATGCTCTCTTCTACTAAATCTTTCATAATCCTTAACTGCCGCCTTTTGGCATCTAGGTCGCTGACATAACTATCGGCAACGTCTGAAGCCGTGCGCTTAATGCCAGTGTAAAACAGCATCAGGTGAGAGTTTAGTTCCGTGATGCGCTCTGGACTGAGGGTCATGGGCCTGACAGAAATTTCACCGTTCGGCAGAAAATTAACGTGATTGAGACCGCCATAGGCAGCCAGCACTTGATCTTGAGACCCAACTGTTTCTTTTAAAATTTCCTGCTCTACGTGAATGCTTTCTTTTGTTAGCTGTTGCTTGCTGGGCATTTGACCTTGCAGAGCATACAATGCGTGCAGCAAGCCCACAGTAAATGCGGAGCTTGACCCCATGCCACTCCGGGCNGGCAAATCGCCATCATGAAGAATAGAAATTCCGCGGTCTAGTTTCAAGTAGCCTAGGACGGCTCGAACTGCTGGATGNTCTATCTCATCAATAGTTTGACAAGTTTCTACTTTCGACCATAGTACCTGAATTCTATGTTCAAAGAATGGTGGNAGATAGCGACAGGTCAGATAGCAGTATTTNTTAATAGAAGCTGCGATNACAGCACCTCCGTGTTGGCGATACCAGGCTGGATAGTCTGTGCCACCACCAAAGAAAGAAATCCGATATGGCGTTCTGCTAATAATCATGTTGTCTCAGTTTTAACGGATCATTCCTGTCAGCCCTTGGAGGAAATCGTGAAGCGGCGTCCGAGCAGGCGGTACAATGTCTGGTGGCAAAGCATCAGGGTTAAAAAACTGCAATGCTTCGCTTTCGCTACTTGGTTTGAGCTCACCAGATATTATTTTTGCCTCTAGTATGATATCGACTAGGTGAACAACGTCGCCGTTATCCAAAAAGGTGACTATACGGAATTCGTCTGGTTCGGAATAAACGCCTAATAGCTGCGTAATTTCAATATTAAGTCCGGTTTCCTCTTTCACTTCTCGCACTGCTGCTTCTCTGACAGATTCTCCCGGCTCAATTCTGCCTCCAGGCAGCCCCCAGAGACCGCAGTCGCTCCGTTTTTCCAGCAATATCCAGCCACGAGAGTCTCGGACGATCGCGGCGGCCCCCACTCTGACGCGAGTATTTGCATCGGCTGCCTTCTGAGCATACATTTTTTCTGCGATGGGGTTCACGCAGTTGCTCCCGGCTCGCTAAAGAGATGAGATTCGACTAAGCTACACAAGATGTGTTCCACTGCCAAATGTCCTTCTTGGATGTACGCGGTGTTGGTGCTGGGTACGGCAATGGTTACGTCTGCGATCGCAGCTAGTTTACCACCGGTACCAGTAAGGGCGATCGCCCCTATTCCCATTTTTTTAGCGGCGGCGATGGCGAGCACCACGTTGGGTGAACTACCGCTGGTGCTGATGCCGATCAATACGTCTCCGGGTTTTCCCAGGGTTTGTAATTGACGCTCAAAAACGCTTTCAAAACTGCTGTCATTGGCAAAGGCGGTTAAAAATGAGGTATCGGTTGTGAGTGCGATCGCAGGCAATCCGGGGCGCTGAAAATCTTTACTCAGCCAGTTGACAAATTCAGCCGCTAAGTGCTGACAGTCCGCTGCGCTGCCACCGTTGCCACACAGCATTAATTTCCCACCAGTACGAAACGCTTCTGCAATTAGCTCAGCAGCATCGAGAATTGAATCCATACAGGCTGAGGCAATTTGGCGCTTAATGTCAGCACTTTCTTGCAAGTGCAGCGTGACAGCTTGCTCAAAGCGCAATCGGCTTGTTTGTTCTAAATCGGTAGCGGTTCTACTGCCAGGGGTTAACTCCCCGTCTGCGATCGCGCCACGCTTTTGCATTTTCTCACCTAATAGTTCAAAGTCTAGCTGCATTATTAACTATTTCCCTTGTTTCTAGAGCTATTAAGCGCTCAATAATCCGCGCCGCTTCGAGCAAATCATCTACCACGTAGTCAGGGGAAAGAGTTTGGCTAGCTGCCACCTCAGCACCGTAACCCGTTCGCACTAGGAAGGTTATTGCTCCTACCCTTTGCCCCAACTCGATATCGCAAGGCTTGTCACCGATGACAAAGCTATCTTGGGGATTAAACCCGTATTTTTCTGCTGCCTGTTCTACTAAACCCGTTCGCGGTTTGCGACACAGACAGTAGTCTAGGGGGGTATGCGGGCAAAAGTAAACATCTTCTAGGTAGACACCTGCATGGGCTAGAAGTTCCCGCAGTCGTTGGTGAATTTCACCGAGACGAACCTCATCAAAGAAGCCTCTACCAATGCCAGATTGATTTGTGACTGCAACCAAGCCCAGCCCCATTTCCTGCATCAGGCGCAAACCCTCACCGGCCCCCGGCAGCAGTTCTACCCGGCACGGGTCAGATAGGTAGTGGCACTCCTTAATAATTGTGCCGTCACGGTCTAGCAAAACAAAACGCTGCTGCGTAGTCTGACATCCGAAGTTCAAATTTGTTTTCATTTGACTTGTTCACTGAAAAGCAAAGATTGGTATTCTTTCATTTTTGAATGATCTCTTTCGGTCAAACTGTGATAATAATCGTTTAAAATCATCCTTCTTTTTTCTGGAACTAAACAATCCGTACTTTGAGTTCGCTGATATATTAACTGAAGGTGATGATAATTATTTGCCACCAATGTTGACTGTTCGCAACTTACTACTTTCCATTTTTCATCAAGATTAACATCAGCGGGTGACTGATACCCCAATGGATCTAAACCGTGACAACTGTAAACAAAAAAGTAACCGCCATCGCCTATGCTTTTCTCGACCCATTGCACATAGCTATCTACTACATCGACAGTCATTTCTTGAAAACTAGCCAAGGCCAACACGACTGTTGGCTTGATATCTAAACAATTTATTGCATTGCATTCTACGAGAGTAATATCTGCCTCTTCAATGCCCACTCCTTTTCCTAAATCAGATTGGGCATCTTGAGCGTTTAATAAATGCCCGATCCGAATATCGGGGAGAGCTTGTTTTAAAAAATGGTATTGCAATAATATACTTTCGGGAATGTCTACTATCACTACCTTGGATTTGGGGAATAACACTTTCCAGATATATGATAGTAAACCGTATCCTCCTCCGATTTCTACTATGACATCCGGCTCTTTCTTGATATTGGCAAGCAACTTAAATGCAAAATAAGCCTGTCGCAGAAAATTTCCCGAAACATTTTGACTGCCGAGAGCAAACTTCTTAGGAGGGTTGCCAGCATCTGGTTCTGGGATCTGAATAATTTTTTGATAAATTGATTCTCCCTGATATAGCTCGTAAGAGAGAGGGAGACAATCGTCAGTTGTCCTTCCATAAAATCCATAGGTCAGCCCAGATGTGGGATTAGCTAAATTCTCTAAGCGTTCAACAGATATATCCTGCATAGATTTGACCTCCAAGTATTTTCTCCATTCCGAAGAGACCATTTCATTCTTGCTTGAAGAAGCTACTTTGATTCTATTTAAAAGAAATTCTTCATCGCCATCACTTAAAATTCTGTAAATTGGGTTCATACTCTAGATCCTTAAGTTAGTCAACAACAAATTTAATTGGATTTCATTCCCCGAAAAAAGTTCTCTGCTAAAGCATATGATTCAGGCGTACCAATATCGAGAAATTGACCTTGATTGCCGTAGCCGTAAAGCCCTCGCTCCATCCAAACGGGAAACATCTCTCGTTCCAAGGAGACAGGGATGCCTTCGGGAATAGTTAAAAGCAGGGAGCGATCGAGCAAGTAGATGCCAGCATTAATCCAGCCAGGACCTTCTGTACCGCCCTTTTCTTCAAACTTCAGCACTCGCCCGTCCCCCTCAACTTGCACTCGACCGTAACGCCTAGTGTCGGATACTTGGGTTAGCAGTAGCGCTGCCTCTGCGCCTTTGCCGGCTCGCCACGCCCAAAACTCGCCCAAATTCGCATCACAAAAAGAGTCTCCATTCATCACCAACACATAATTAGACTTAATCTGTGGCAGCGCCAACCGCAAGGCTCCAGCAGTGCCTAGTTGGGAGGTTTCTTCAGAATACAAAAGGCGCATACTGCCACAGGCATCACCGAAGGCAATTTTTACCTGTTCGCCCATGTAGCCTGTACATAAGACAGCATTTTTGATGCCCGATCGCGCCAACTGCTGTAAGAGGTAGGCCAAGAAGGGGCGCTCTTGAACTTCAGCCAGGACTTTGGGGCGGTCATGAACGACCGATCGCAGCCGAGTTCCCAGACCGCCCGCAAGAATAGCTGCCGTACAAGCTTGCGGGTCAGACAAACTGAAATTTTCCTTAGATTCAGACATTTTTAAAAGCAGACCTTCCGAGCATCTGGTATCCTTTTAGCAGTTCTTTGATGCCGTCATCTATGGATCGCTTAGCTTCAAAGCCAGCCTCTCGCAACCGCTGGTTGGAAACGATGTAATTGCGCTTGTCAGGGTCGCTACCTATAGGTGCAAAGTGAATGTAGAAATTTGGCACATACTCTTTCACTTTCAGGGCTAATTCTGCTTTTGATAAGTTAGCTGCATCTAGCCCGACGTTGTAGGGTTTTCCTGCCATCCGATCTGAGTTTTTAATGGAGTGAATCATGCAGTCGGCTACATCTCGAATGTGGATGTAATTGCGCTTGAAGTCTTTTTCAAAAATTACCAGGTATCCATCTGTAATGGCGGTGTAAACAAAGTGGTTGACCAGGAGATCCAATCGCATCCGGGGAGCCATGCCGAAGACTGTAGCTAAGCGGAGGGTTACGACGTTGGGGCTTTCTAACAGTTCCAATTCTGCCTGAACTTTGGTCTGACCGTACAGAGAAATTGGATCTAGTGCCGTGTCTTCGGTACAGTAGGTATCACCGGTCTTGGTGCCGTAACCGCTGTTAGTATTGGGGTAAATAACTAGCTGTTGTGGGCTTCTCAAGCGATTGATGAGCTGTACTGCCTCCAGATTGATTGATTTTGCCAGTCCGGGGTCACGCTTGCAAGCTGAAGCTCCGACAATTGCGGCTAGAGGTATAATGACATCTGCATTTTTAATCGAGCGGTGTATCAATTCCTCATCCCGTACATCGCCGAGGATAAAATCAAAGGCGGGATTGGCACAAAGATGGAAGAGGGTATTTTGATTGTAGGTGAGATTGTCGATTGCAGTGACTCGATATCCAGCGTCGAGCAGATGCTCACACAAAACTGAACCTAAATAGCCGGCGGCTCCAGTAACAAGTACATTCATAGTCATTTTTTTTGTTTGTTCCAACACCCGTCAAGCCATCATAAAGCGCCTGGTTAATAAAATCAACACCCGCGATTTGCTCAACTAGAAAGCTTGTTCGCGCACCACCCCATGCCGTTGACTCAAAGCCTAACTTATGTATCACCCTAGAGAACTATGCTTGTGCGAGCGCAAAGATTAGCTTAAACTAGATCAAGACAGTTCACTGTTTTTTCCATTGAACAATAATCGTCTCCTCAGCTTCCTTAAATTCTCTTAGAGCTTAACAGACAGATCGCCCCTTCTTACTTCCTCCCTCATTCCCACACCTTCCAAGGAGCCTCTCCATTATCCCACAGTTCGTTCAAATACTTGTACTCCCGGTAAGTATCCATTGCAAAAAAGAAACTGCCGTGGCGGTAAGCCATCAATTGCCCCAGGGCCGCCAAACGCTGTAGCGGTTCTTGCTCTAAAACACACTCATCTCCACCCAAATAATCAAAAATGCGGCGGTTGAGTATGATGTATCCCGCATTTGCCCTGCCGTCTACTTGAGATTTCTCAACAAACTCCCGCACGCTGCCGGAATTGTCTACATCTAAAATACCGAAGCGAGAAATAGGACCCACTGTCGTCACAGTTGCCAGCTTGCCGTGGGAATTGTGAAAATCAACCAGTTTGCTAATATCTACATCAGCAACTCCATCCCCGTATGTCACCATAAAGTTATCGCCATCATCGATGTATTTCTCCACCCGCTTCACCCGCCCCCCAGTCATAGTGTCCGAGCCAGTTTCAGCCAGCGTCACCTTAATATCTTGCTCTTTATGATCCTCGTGATAAGTAATGCAATTCTGGCGACCCAAGCAAATAGTAAAATCATTATTCATAGCTTCATAATTCAGGAAATACTCCT
>LCrCPGB2_illDRAFT_1000007_pt1 | contig 18733 bp, 23 predicted proteins | sample LigCruGreenButte_FD_10705 | JGI IMG/M metagenome (IMG submission 10705)
CGTCAGAAAGCCCCCACCGTACCGCCGGTTGAAGGACTTCAACGGCTCCCCGACAACGAGTGGGCGACTACCCCTGCAACGGTTGTGCTCAAGATAATCTTCTTTCAGCGGGCGGTCATGCCACCGTCCACGACCATGTGCGCGAGAATGGCCGGAGCCACCCAGTTTCAAGACCATGCTTAAGCCCAAGGCCGGCGAGCGCCGGAAATACTAGGGTAGGGTCTGTTCCGTTCTCCGGTCGGGCTCCGGTAGGCGTCCCATCACGGCCCGCAGTCCGAAGTCGCCCGGCAAGTCCGAGGTAAAGCGGCGGAAGCCCAGTACTTTGTGGGCATCGACGCTGACGCCGCGACCGGCCAGGTGTGGGAAGATAGCTCGCGCGGCGTAGATCGGGTCCTCCCCCTTGAGGCGCACGAGGCCCTTACGGTTGCGGGCCCCCTCCTCTTTCATCGTGTATAGGCTCGACTCCCCCGCCCCGGCGCAGCAGATAGCCATCCGGTGCCAGTCGAAGACCAGAGCCTCGCCGGGCCGGAGTAGTTCCCGTGCCGCCGGCGTGAGCCTTACCTCAAAGGCATAAGGGTTCATAGCGTGAGAGTTTATCAGATCTATGTGCTTATGAGATCAATCGGCTACACACCTGGGCTCCACACCGGAATGGTAGAGTTTCGGTGCGGTCAGAAGCGTGGGAGGAGGGCGATGTTACCCGAGATCTCGCAAGCACACGGCCGGGACGGCGAGATCCTGCGGGCTTACCAAGGGCTACGGTGATCGGATCGGCCGCCGTCGAAGACCTGAATCTGGGCGTCCGGCGCGCCGAGGTGTACGGCTTTCTCGGACCCAGCGGCGCCGGCAGGACCACCACCTTACTGGTACTGCTCGGCCTGCTCAAACCGTCCTCCGAGACCGCCAAGGTGCTGGGCGAGGAGCCGGACGCGTTGGCGGGTCTCATGTAGATAAACGCTTTGGGCGAGTCCGCGGCTTTAAACCCTTCCCAAGAGCGAAGGGGCAACCTGCGAGTAGCGGCCCGGTACTCGTCTTGCACCCTCTAACGTTTCCAGGCTGCGAAAACGTCCTCTGCTATATAGACAGTGTACGCGCACGTACGACGAATCTTGCCCACGATACCCAACTCTCACAGCCCACCGAGCTTATACCTGCTCGCCACTGTGAGCAGCGTTGCCAGCATGCTGTAGAGAGACAGATCACCTAACCGAAAAGGCGTTCAGATGTCAACTAACACACCGAGCACTCTTTGTTACCTCACTTGCTCTACTCCGAGCTACGCCCGTCCCGGTCTTCTTCACGGTATCGGTTGGTGATGGGCATGCGGCGGTCGCGGCCAAAGGAGCGGGAGGTGACCTTTATACCGGTCGGGACCTGGCGGCGCTTGTACTCCGCCCTATCGACCAGGCTCACGGCGCGCTTCACGTCCTCCTCGTCGAAGCCGGCAGCAATGATCTCGCCTATCCCCTTGTCCTCTTCGACGTAGGCCTCGAGGATGGGGTCGAGGATCTCGTACGGCGGCAGGGAGTCGGTGTCGCGCTGGTCATCCCGAAGCTCAGCGGACGGCTCCTTGGAGAGGACGGACTCGGGGATGACCTCGCGCCCCTCCACCTCGTTTATGTGGCGGGCGACGCGGTAGACGAGGGTCTTGGGCACGTCTTGAATCACGGAGAATCCCCCGGCCGTGTCGCCGTAGAGCGTCGAGTACCCAACGCTCGACTCGCTCTTGTTGCCGGTGGAGAGGACGACCCAGCCGAACTTGTTGGAGAGGGCCATAAGGATGTTTCCCCGAATCCGGGCCTGGATGTTCTCCTCGGTTTCGTCTTCGGGCAGCCCCTTGAAGTGCTCCTCGAGCATCTCCCTGTAAGCGTCAAAGGCTGGCCCTATAGGTACCTCTAGCGAATCTATCCCGAGGTTTTTAACGACCGCCCGTGCGTCGGTGTTGCTCTCCTCAGAGGTGTAACGACTAGGCATAAGGACGCCGGTTACGTTCTCGGAACCGAGCGCCCGGGCCGCGACGGCGGCGCCGAATGACGAATCTATCCCGCCCGAGAGCCCGAGGACAGCCCGCGAGAAGCCGTTCTTCCGAAAGTAGTCTCCAAGCCCCAAGACCAGCGCCTCTAGTACCTCCCCCTCCTCGGAGAGTTGAGGCTCAATCCGAGGTTCGGCGTTGGCCCCGCCGGCTTTACCATTACTGCCGTCCTCGCCGGTCGCCGCGACCGAGGTCTCGGGTTCTGCGTCCGGAACCTCGATTACCTCCGGGAGTTGGGCGGGGTCTTCTTTGCGGGGGCGGGGATCGTGGAGGCGGTGCACGAGGGCGTCTTCGGGGTGGATGTCTACGAAGAGCAGGTCCTCCTCGAACTGCTTCGCGCGGGCGACAACGCTGCCGTCGGGGTCGAAGACGACGGACCGGCCGTCGAAGACGAGCTCGTCCTGGCCTCCGACCAAGTTGCAGAAGACGACGTAGCATCCATAGTCCGAAGCCCGCACCGCCAGCATCCTCTCCCGAGAGACGCCCTTGAGACGATGGTACGGAGAAGCGGAGACGTTCAAGAGTACGCCCGCCCCACCAAGAGCCTGCTCGCGCGGAGGCCCCCCCGGGTACCAGATATCCTCACAGACGCTCAGGCCCAAAAAGGCGTCGCCCAGCTTGAAGATCGGGGCGCCCGACCCCTCACGGAAGTAACGGTTCTCGTCAAAGACCCCGTAGTTGGGCAGGTATCGCTTGTGGTAGCGGTGCAGTATCTCGCCGCCCGAGATGACGGCGCAGGAGTTGTAGAGGTCTCCGTTGAGGTCCACGAACCCGATCGCCGCCGCGACCCCCTCGGGTACCCTGCCGGCAAACTCCTCCAACGCGTCGAGGTTGTCCCGGATAAAGCTCGGCCGCAGGAGCAGATCCTCGGGCGGGTAGCCGGTCGTGGCTAGCTCAGGAAAAGCGACCAGATCGGCGCCGCCGTCCACTGCCCGCCGGAGGACATCGGAGGCTTTCTCGACGTTACCCCACACGTCGCCAACCACGGTATTGATCTGGGCCAGCGCAACCTTCATGCCTTAATGATACCCCTCACTGTCGCCTCGTGTCGCGCATTTTACGCAGCGCATCCGTCGTACCGGTGGCCGGGATAGAATCCATTGCATGCCCGCCGGAGAAGACCAACGAAGAGCAGACAAGAGCCCGCGACCGCAGCCTTCGGAGTTACCCCTGCGCGGCGCGGCATTGGCGGCCAGGTTGCTGGAGGACGCCTGTGTGCCGGGAGCCGGCGACCCTTTGCGGCTCGAGGTTGTACGTACGCTGGCGCGGGACCTCGCGGAGGAGCTTGAAGCCCTCGAGGTCCTGGACGACGCAACGGCCACGGTAGAAGGAGCGCTGCGGGCGGCGGACGTGGCGAACCTGGCGGCCTGCATCGCCCCGGAACTCCTCGAAACCGCCGCCACACGAGCAGCCGCTGCCGCTTACCTGGCAGCCGGCGCCGTCCGGGCCCTGGGCAGCCTCGCCGACACCGCCGTTGGTGACGCCCACGAGGAACCCCACGGGGAATACGAGCAGAACCTTTCGAAAGATGCTCGGGGGGCCGTGTGGCGAGCGCAGCTCGCCGTACGGCAGGTGGATGAGTTTATGGAGACGGGCTAGGAGAGGGCGTCGGGGCGTTTCCCATTCAAAACATTGCGGGCGGCGCGGGCCGCGCACAGGAGGTAGCCGTCCTCGACGGGGACGAAATCGGCGAGCCGTACCGAAACGGGTGTGGTCTCGTCACCCGCCCACTCTTCGGCGGAGACTTCGCTCCCCTCGCACAGCGCCTCGACGTCATCGAGCCGGAGGCATACCACGGCGGCGACCTCCTCCTCTTGGAGCCGCAGATCTCCTAGGGAGAGGGGGCTCACAAGCAGGAAGACCTCCTGAAACTCGCGGTCGATCCCGCCCGGTATCTCTAGCTCGATCCTGCGGGTCCCGAGCGGGATGAGATCGCCGGACGCGACCTGGAGCCCCAGCTCTTCTTTGATCTCCCGAAGCCCACCCTCCAACGCCTCCTCTCCAACCCCGAGATGCCCCCCGACGGTCACGTCCAGTCTGTCCGGCCAGGTCTCCTTCCCGGGCGTGCGCCGCTGTACGAAGAGGTACGGTCCGCCGAACGACATCTCGGGCGAGGCGATCCAGCAGTGAAAACACCGGTGCCACAGCCCCAGCCGGTGCGCCTCGCTCTTCCACGCGACCTCACCGGTGATAAGCCCGCGAGCGTCCAAAACGTCGATCCTCTCGTCCATGAGGATAGAGTAGCATCCGGTGGTCGAGCGAGAACGAGCGGGCAGGTTGCCGTGAGAAGGAGGCACGTTGGTTACCGTAACGATAACCAGCTACCTGGAGGAGGAGCACGTAGAGCGTATCCGGGAGGTGGATGAGAGGCTACTGGTGCTCTACCGCGAGGACCTGGTACCGCCGCCGCGTTGGCCAGGTGACCACGTGGGACCTCCCGGGTGGCACCGCACGCCCGAGGGCGACGAAGAGTTTCTCGCGATGCTAGAGGGCGCGGAGGTCCTCTACGACTTCCCCCGCGGCCACGTGGAGGACCTCGTCCGGGTCGTCCCGAAGCTCCGATGGGTGCAAGCGAGCATGGCCGGAGCGGGGGAGATCGCCGAGCGCGCGGGGCTGCAGAACACGGATGTGGCGATTACGACGGCGAGCGGGGTGTACTCGGGGCCGCTCGCCGAGTTCGTGCTGATGGCCCTCCTCGCGCATGTCAAGGACTTGGACCGCCTGCGACGGGACAAGGCCGAGAAGCGCTGGCGCGAAGCGCATACGGAGACGCTGCGCAGCAAGACCTTGTGCATTGTTGGCCTGGGGAACATAGGGCGGGCCGTCGCCGAGAGGGCGCGACCGTTCGAGGTGCGCGTCGTGGGCGTGAAGCGGACGGTGCGGGAGGACGACGTGGCCTGGGACTACGCGGACGAGCTATACGCTACGCGAGATCTCCACCCGGCGCTCCAGGAGGCGGATTACGTGGTCGTCACGCTACCCGGCACCCCAGAGACTTACCGTCTACTAAATGCAGAGGCGATCTCGGCGATGAAGCCGGGGGCGTACTTCGTGAACGTGGGTCGAGGCAAAGTCGTGGACGAAGGGGCTCTTATCGAAGCGCTAAAGAGTGGACAACTCTCGGGGGCGGCGCTCGACGTGTTCGAGGAGGAGCCACTACCACGGGAGAGCCCGTTGTGGGTCCTGGAGAACGTCATCGTAAGCCCCCACTCTACAGATAACGTCCCGGGCCTCACGAACGAGTTGCAAACGGAGCTCTTCTGCGACAACCTCCGACGGTACCTGAACGGAGAACCACTCCGCAACGAACTGGACAAGAAGCTGCTCTATTAGAGAAGAACGTCCGGAGGGCCGGGTTTGCGTTGAGGGGCGCAGTGGGATATCTTCGGCGCAATTATAGTGGAACGTGACGAGACACAACGTACCGGCACGCCGTCGAGGAGCCCTCACGAAACTCCCCGGCAACGCAGGTCTTTGCGTTCGTTTAGGAGGGTTTCTTGGAAGGCATGATCATGTCAGGGCTCATGCTCTTCGCCGCGCTTCTCTTGGTGGCCTTAAACGGGCTTTTCGTGGCGGCGGAGTTCGCGTTCACGAAGCTCAGGAGCACCAGGGTCGAGTCGATGGTGCAGCAGGGCAAGGCGTCTGCCGGGCTGATAAGGGAAGCCACCAGCAACCTCGACGCCTACCTCGCCGTATGCCAGGTAGGTATTACGATCGCCTCGCTCGGTTTGGGCGCCCTAGGAGAGCCGGCGATTGCGGAGCTGATCGACCCGCTCCTTGGGGCTTTTGTCCCGGAGAGCATCGTACACACGATCGCTTTCGCTATAGCCTTCAGCATCATCACGTTCTTGCACGTGGTGTTCGGGGAGCTCGCGTCCAAAAGTGTAGCCATCGCCAAACCTGAAGGAACCTCGCAGGTCGTGGCGCCCTTCATGAAGTTCTTCTATTACCTCTTTTTCCCCCTCACCGTCGTCTTCAACGGGACGGCCAACGCCTTCGTGCGCATCTTCGGCATCCCGCCGGTCTCCGAGATCGAGGATAGGCATTCGGAGGAGGAGTTGCGCATGCTCGTAGGCCAGTCCAGCAAGCAAGGTTTCCTGGAGGGAGACGAGGAGGCGAGGGTCAAGGCCGTCTTCGAGCTCGACGAGAAGGTGGCCCGCGAGATCATGATCCCCCGCCCCTACGTCGTGACGCTCCGAGCGGATACGCCCTTGAGAGAGCTCGTCTCCTTCACGGCCGCGGGCAACCACACCCGGTATCCCATCTACGAGGGCGAATCGCCCGATCACATCATCGGAGCGGTGCACGTCAAGGACGTTCTGCGCGCCGTCGAGTCCATGGGCAGCATTGACGCGGCCGTCGAGGCCCGCGATCTCGCACGCGACGTAGTCGTCGTACCTGAGAACAGACTCGTTGACGACGTGCTCGAAGACTTCCAGGAACAGGAGCTCCAGATGGCGATCGTCATAGACGAGTGGGGCGCGTTCGAGGGCATCTTCACCGTCGAGGACATCTTCGAAGAGATAGTCGGCGAGATCCGGGACGAGTTCGATGATGAAGAGCCGACGATCCGCAAGTCGGACGACGGCTCGTACTCGATAGACGGCCGCACCCTCCTGGGGCAGATCAACGAGGCGCTGGACTCGCGCTTCGAGAGCGAGGACTTCGACACCATCGGCGGCCTCGTCCTCGGCCGGCTCGGTCGTCCCCCCGAGGTCGGCGACGAGGTCGTCCTCGACGGCTACGATCTGCGGGTGGACGAGGTGGACGGTCAGCGCGTAGCCCAGGTCGTCGTACATAAACGCGAAAAGGAAGACGAAGCCGGAAAGCAACACTCGCAATAGTTCGGCGCGAGGCGGGAGCAAGGGCAGTGTCCGGAACGGTCTGTAAGACCATCGAGCTTCTGTTCGCGATCATTGTCCTGCCCATTGACGCCGACTGCTAGGACGCAAAGGAAACGTAGATCACGACCACCACGACGGTGAGGACGACGCTTATGATCATCAGCTCTCTCAAGGTCTCGCTCCTTTATAGTACGGGATCCCGGCCCCCTTCTTGGAGGGCATAGAGCCGGGCGTAGAGTCCGCCCGAGGAGACGAGCTCGTCGTGGGTTCCTTCTTCAACCACCCGGCCATCTTCGAGGACCAGGATCTTATCGACGTCTTTGACCAGCCTTAGCTCGTGGGCAATAACGAAGGTGGTGCGGCCCGCGGTGAGGGTTCGCCAGTTCTCTTCGACGGCGTCGGCGGCCTCGGCGTCCAGGCCCGCCTGGGGCTCGTCGAGGATCAAGATGGGCGTGTCGCGGAGCATCGCCCGCGCTATGGAGACGCGCTGGCGCTGCCCCCCGGATAAGCTCTCCCCGCGCTCCGACAGGAGCGTCTCGTAACCCTCGGGCATCTCCCGTACAAAGGCGTCGGCGCCGGCGAGCCGGGCGGCTTCTTCGATCTCCTCCATCGACGCCCCAAGCTTGCCGTAGGCTATGTTCTCGGCCACCGTGGCCCGAAAGAGCATCGGCTCCTGGGGGACGAACGTAATCTCGTCGCGCAACGACTTGACGGTGTAACTCTTCACGTCCTCCCCGTCCACGAGCATCCGTCCGTCTTGGGGGTCGTAGAGCCGAGCGAGGAGGCTGGTTACGGTCGTCTTGCCCGCGCCGCTCACCCCCACAAGCGCGACCCGACTCCCGGCCTCCACCTCAAAATCCATCCCGCACAGAACTTCGCCGGCCTCGCCGTCATAGGAGAAGCGCACATCCTCGAAAGCGATCCTGCCCTCCAGGGCGGGAGTCGGGCGGGCGTCGGGGGAATCTTTGACGGTCGGCTCGGCGGTTAGGAGGTCTATTATTCGTTCGCCAGAGACGAGGGATTTGCCGATCTGGTTTACCTGCCGGCTCAAAGCCCACAACGGCGAGAGGAAGAGCCCGAGGTAAGAAACGAAGACGGTCAGGCCACCAACGCTGAGGGTACCGGCGAGCACCTGACGCGTACCGAAGTACACGACGAAGGCCGTTCCCACGCCACCAACGATGCCGAGCAGTACGCTGAATTTAGCCTCGATCAGGGAAGAGTCGACGCTCGCGGAGAGGGAGTCGCGGCTCTCCTTGCGGAAGCGGTCTATCTCGTCGTTCTCGCGAGCGAAGATTTTGACCGCCCGGATGCCCGTCACTGCCTCTTGGATAACGCTCGCTATGGCGCCCTCCTTGGCCCGCACGATGCGCATCCTCTCTATAAGGGCCTGCCGGTAGCGACGGACGGCCAGAAAGAGGAACGGCACGGTGACGAGGGCAAGCGCGGTGAGGCTCGGGCTCATCCAGAGCATGACCGCGAGCATCCCGATCAGGATGAGAAAACTCGACGCGACCTCGACAACGGAATCGACGAGTAGGCTCCTGACCTCCTTGACGTCGCTGGTTACACGGGTAATGGTATCCCCCGTCCGACGCGCCCCGTGGTAGTCGAGCCCCAGGTCGTGAACCTTGCGGTACAGGGCATCCCGCATGTCGAATACCGTCTCCTGGCCGAGCTTGCTCAACAGGTAGCGCCGGAAGGCCGTGACGGCCCGGCTGGCGGTAGAGATAACGACGAGCAACACGACGATCCCGATTAGCAATGTCTGCCCACCCACCGAAACGGGCAACGTACTGATCCCGGGCTCGGCGCCGATCACGTAGTCGAGGATCAGGGCGAGCGGCCAAGGCTGGGCGAGGCTCGTCCCCGTCTCCAGAAGCAGCAGGACGAGCGCGAGAAACAAACCCTTCTTGCGAGGTCGCAGAAATGGCGCAAAGTGCGAGAGTGCCGTCTTCGTGCGCCGTAGGCCCTCCCCCATATCGGAGAACTTCTCGTCAAAGAGTAGCTTCTTAAACACAAAGTTAGGATACCGCACGGCGAAGGAGTAGAATGTCGCCGGAAACACCAACAGGAATGGAGGGTCGCTAGCTTGGCGAGAAGGGTCGTGGCCGCAGTCGAGGACCTGCTGTTTCGAAGCAAGATCTCAGAGACCGCTACCCAGCTCGGCGTCGAGGCCCTCTTTCCGCGCAGCCCGAAGAAGCTCCTCGACGAAGCCCAGGCGACCCCACCGGACCTCCTCATCCTCGACCTCAACTCGGTGCGCTTCGAGCCCCTAACGCTGCTAAAGCAGCTCAAGTCCGACGAAGCCCTCAAAGTTGTGCCCGTCGTCGGCTTCCTCTCTCACGTCCAGAAGAACCTCGCCGTCGCAGCCCGCGAGTCCGGCTGTGACCGCGTGATGGCCCGGAGCGCCTTCACGAAGGACCTGCCGGAGATACTCTCCAGTTCATCCGGCGGCCCCGGTGCCTGAAGCCGGGCGCTGGGAGCGCCTCTCCTCGGAGAAGCTAATGGAGACCCCTTACTTCGCCCTGCGCTCGGACAAACTCCAGCTCCCCGACGGGGCAGTAAAGGACCCGTACTACGTCATCGAACGCCCCGACGCCGCTATCGTCTTCCCGCTTACACAATCGGGTGAGGTAGTGCTTGTACGTCAGTACAGGCCGGCGATAGGCAGGGTCGAGCTTGGGCTGCCCGCAGGGCTGGTCGAGGAGGGCGAGGAGCCTGAGAAGGCGGCCCGGCGGGAGCTCCAAGAGGAGACTGGCTACTCGGGTGGCGAGTGGGAGTCTTTAGGCGCGGTAGCTTCTTCGCCGAGCCTCAAGAACAACTGGGCGCATCTTTATCTCGCCCGTGGGGTACAACGCGCCGGATCTCAACAGCCCGACGAGCACGAGCGGCTCGAAGTAGTGCTCGTCCCGGTCGGGGAGATACTGTCCGAAGTCCGGGCCGGCAACATCGTCAGCTCCAGCGGGGTCGCGGCGGTGCTGCTCGCCCTCGACATGCTCGGCGGGCCGAGCGAGGGACCTCCCCCGGGTCTATAAGGCGGGGTTAGCAGCACACCGCCCGGAGCCAGCACGAAGGAGGCCTCCTGTGGGTACGGAAATCTGGCAGTTCGCGATCGCAGCCGCCGCGGGAGCGGTAGTAATCGTGCTGTGGATATTGTTCGTCTACCTTCCGCGCCGTACCGGCGAGGATGCGCCCCGAGAACCTCCTGAAGAAGATCGTTCGCACGATCGCGAAGGCGGTCCTCGCGAGTAGCGGTCCCTTATAGAGTATAGTTTCGCCTTTGCGCCGCAGAGAGTCGGAAGACTCGAATACGCAGCGCTCGCGACGAACGGGAGGAAGACACGCGTGGCCGGAGGAGCGGACAGGGCGACGGTCAGGTCGCTCGGTGAGGCGGGCGAGGACGTCGAGCAGATGATCGAGGACGTGCGGGCCGGTTTGCTCGCGGTACCCAAAGACCTCTCTCCGTGGCCCAAGTACTTCTACGATGAGAAAGGCTCGGAGCTCTTCGAGGAGATAACGGCGCTCCCCGAGTATTACCAGACCCGCACAGAACTCTCGATACTCCGGGAAAAGGCTCCAGAGATCGTCACGCGCACCGGCTGTCGGGAGCTCGTCGAGCTCGGGAGCGGCTCGTCGAGCAAGACCCGCGTCCTGCTCGACGCGATGGTGAGCAGGTCCGGTTCAAGTTCCGAACCGGGACCGGATCGCTACGTTCCGTTTGATGTCAGCGAGAGTGCCCTCGCGGGCAGCGCGAAGAGGCTGATCGAGGACTACCCGACGCTGGAGATCTCCGGCTTCGTCGGCGACTTCGACCGTTCCCTGGAGAGCCTGCTGGCCCATCCCAGGGCAGGCGCGGCCGGAAGGCTCGTCGTCTTCCTCGGGGGTACCATCGGCAACTTCACACCCGGGCGCCGGCGGGCGTTCCTCGAGAGGTTGCGCGCCGGACTTGAAGTGGGAGATTACCTACTGGTCGGGGTAGACCTGATCAAGGATACGAGCCGCCTTGAGGCGGCGTACGACGACGCGGCTGGCATAACGGCTAGGTTCAACAAGAACCTCTTGAACGTACTCAACCGCAAGCTCGGCGGCGAGTTCGACCCGGAGCTCTTCGTCCACCGGGCGACCTTCAAAAGTGAGGAGTCGCGTGTCGAGATGTGGTTGGATTCGACGGTCGAGCAAGAGGTACCGGTGTCGGCTCTGGATCTCAAGGTGCCCTTCGAAGCAGGCGAAGGTATGCGGACGGAGATCAGCACCAAGTTCACCCGCGAGTCGATAGCCGGCGCGTTCGACGAGGCCGGACTGCTCTTGCTCGACCTCTATACCGACGACGGGGACCTTTTCGGGCTCGCCCTCGGCGAACCCGCCTAGCAACGCGAGCGCGCAGAGGCGGCGGGCCGATGGGATTTAGGGGCCGGATAAAACGATTGGAGCGCAAAGCCGAAGGGCGGATGATACTCATACCTCAGCAAGACGGCACGGAGGCAAAGTTCCCACATTGGGCCCTCCGGGACGCGGTGACGAACTTCTTCGACCGGCTCGGCGCGGGAGAGGATGCCCCGCCCGAGCACCCGCTCAGCAAAGCCGCCAGAAACTCGTCTGACCCCTGGTGGCGCGAATCTATCTACGCCGCCGACGAACACGTAACCGCTCCGATACCCGATCTCTCCGAACCCTAATACCCACAACACAGCCGCACGGATGCCCCAGGACGGGCGGCGGGGCAGTGTGGAAGCATGAGCCAAGACCGCCGCCCGACAGGGGAAAGTACTCCTCACACCCGTACGGCGAACCCCAAAACCGGTTCGATGGCAAGCCCCTCATGTTCGCCTGCGTGGGGTGCGAGGTTAAATGCACCTAACAAAACCCCTCGGTCGGGTATGCTGAACCCATGCCGAAACCATTCGTAACCGACGAACTGTGGGCGGTCGTAGAACCGCTCTTGCCAAAAGAGCCACCTAAACCCAAGGGCGGTCGCCCTCGCGTGGGCGATCGAGCCACATTCACGGGCATATTGTTCGTCCTCAAGACGGGCATCCCTTGGGAGATGCTCCCTAAGGAGATGGGCTGCGGGTCCGGGATGACCTGCTGGCGGCGTCTTAAGGAGTGGCACGAGGCCGGGGTGTGGAGACGGCTTCGCCGGGTGCTGCTCGACCGCTTGGGTAAGGCGGACCACATCGACTGGTCGCGAGCCTCGCTCGACTCGGCGAGCGTACCCGCTCCCGGGGGGGCGAAAAGACCGGGCCGAATCCGATGGATAGGGGCAAACAGGGCTCAAAACGCCATATTGTGGTCGACAAAGTAGGAGTCCCCCTTACGGTGAGGCACACTGCGGCCAATGTCCATGACTCTACGATGTTCGAGGAGATGGTAGACGCCATCGAACCGATCCGGCGACCCCGAAGCCGACCGAGGAAGCGTCCTCAGAAGCTGCACGCCGACAAGGCATATGAGGCCAAGAAGTGCCGAAAGGCGCTCCGCAGGCGTGGGATCAAGGCCAGGATAGCCAGGAGGGGCAAGGAGAGCAGCGAGAAGCTGGGGCAGTATCGGTGGGTGGTGGAGCGCACACTGGCGTGGCTAAACCGCTACCGGCGGTTGAAGGTACGCTACGAGAGGCGAAGCGACGTCTACCAAGCGTTTCTCGAGCTAGGGTGCACGCTAGTTTGCTGGAACTATGTCCAACGGTTTTGTTAAGAGCATCCAAGGATAGCGCCGGTCCTAATTCAGGCCATCACACATACTTGATCTACTAAAATCACCTTAGAGAGGATGCGCCGGATGTTGGTTGCTGGCATCATGCCGGTAAGGGCTGACCTGCCGGGGAAAGCAGGTTCGGAAGGAGAGGCGGTATGCCCGCGCGAGTAGTAACGATCCAGGTTCGACCGGAGAAGATGGACGAGTGCATCCGCATCTTCAAGGAGGTAAATGCTCCGTCCATAGCGGCGCGGCCAGGGTTCGACCACGGGCATTGGTGGGTAGACCGTGCGAGCGGCAAGGCTACGTCTGTGACCTTCTGGGAGAACGAGGCCGACGAGAAGGCAAGCCGCGCGAATATCCCCCGCCTGATCGAAGGGATGTCGCAGGTTCTGGCCTCGGAAGAGGTCTACCAAGAGGTCTTCGAAGTGGTACACGAACAGCATCCTACCGAGTGCTCTGGCTAGCGTCCGCCAGGGTGGCGCCTCCTGCCTGAGATAGCTATTGGGGAAGGAAAGAAGCTATGAGTGAGGACAACACCGCCGACGCCCAATACCTGTTCGGGCACTCAGAAGAGGAGACGCGGCGCTTGCTGTTGCAGGGCCGCTTGTTCAATCCCTACACCCGCAGGCTGCTGGAGGACGCAGGTATCACGAGCGGGATGAAGGTTTTGGATGTCGGTAGTGGCGCGGGTGACGTTGCCTTGTTGGCAGCCGAGCTAGTCGGCCCTACCACGTGGCACCGTGGTAGGGGCGGATAGCAACCCGCTGATCCTGGAGACCGCCCGCAAGCGGGTGCGGGCAGCCGGGCTCGAGAACACCTCCTTCGCTTCCACAGACATAAGCCGTCTTGCCCTAGACGAGGACTTCGATGCGGTGGTGGGGCGATGTGTATTGTTCTTCCTCGGCGATCCGACGGCGGTGTTGCGCAGGCTGGCGAGCCATGTGCGTCCCGGAGGGATCGTCGCCTTTCAAGAGCCGGGCAACGCCACGCTTCGGCCGGATGCCCTGCCCCCTTCCCCTCTGCTCGAGCAGACGTGGGAGTGGATCATGGAAACCTATAGGCGGGCAGGGATGGACCTAAAGATGGGCCTGAGGCTGTTTCCGCTGTTTTCAGAGGCAGGCTTGCCTGCGCCACAGATGCGCCTGGACGCGGCGGTAGGTGGAGGGCCCGAGTGGGCTGGCTACGGGTACATAGCCAGCATGCTGCGCACGCTGCTTCCCCTGATCGTGAAATTCGGGGTCGCTACGGCCGAGGAAGTGGGCGTCGACACCTTCGAGAAGCGCTTTCGGGACGAGGTGGTAGGCCGAGGTGGGGTGGTAAGCACCTGGAGCTTCGTCACGGCCTGGGCCCGCCTACCCTAGGCGGGTGGGGTAGTCCAAAGCGCACGGAACCGTGGGAGAAGATGCAGGGGTATATCAGGCAACCCGTGTGGAGGTTGTGTTGGGTGTATGTACTAAGGGGCGCAGCTCAAGAGGCAAACGACTCGTAGCCACTAGTGAACGGGCATGGATCAGGAGCACGACCGGATATCGAGACACACCTCCTCGTTCTTGCCGGCCGCCGTGATGGTAATGAAAAAGTTAAGGCTTGTAGGAGGTTCGGAACGCCTTCTCGTACTCGTTACCAGATCGCCGACGAGAAGGGCGCGACCCTGGAACAGCTCGCCATTGCCCGGTTGGTTAAGGGGACGAGTAGAGCATTACTATCCTCGACAGCAAAAACCGCGAGCGCCGTAGAGCAACCGGCGAGTACTCGAAGCGCACCGAGGAGGCCATCCCCGCGCGTCGCCCAAGGATGACCGCTGCTACAAAGGGCAGGTGTGCAACGTAATTCGCCGAAAGAACCACATTGCTTGCGGATACGGTACGATATCTCCTCCGCCATACAGTTAAGAAATTTTAAGAAAAGCTACAAAAATCCGATAAATTCTGACTTTGAAGGTCCGGAACTGTTGACCGTGCCTACTTGATTAACTACCATGAAACCATAAAAGGTACCTCGATTACAGGTATCGTGTGTAAGCAACATAGGGAGGACCTATGAGAAGGTTGACGTTCCTAGCCATCTTCGCTCTTGTGGCTTCGTTTATTCTCGTGCCCGCTGCTCTGGCGCAGGAGGAGGAGGTTCCGGAGATACTCGAGGAGCAGGCCGAGGATCCGCAAGAGCCGCAGGCCGAGAACGTAGCCGAGGGTCAGCAAGAGGCGGCGTTCGAAGAACAGGTTGAGGCTCAGCAGGGGTTTGAGCTCACGCCTGAGCAGGAAGCGGCGCTCGAGCCGCAGGCCGAGCTCGAAGGCGTGGAGCCTGAGGTAGCGGCGTCACAGCCCAAAGCGGCACCCAAGGCAGAGCCTAAGATGATGGAGGAGAAGGGCAAGGAGAAGGAGAAGATGAAGGAGATGCCGAAGACCGGCGGTCCGGGCATCGGAATGCTTCTTCCTGCCGGTATCCTGCTTCTTGGCTCGGGCATCTTGGCCTTCGCCGTAGCGCGGCGCAGGGGTTAGACCAAGTAGAGGGTCTTCGAAGAAACCGGGGTGGGGGAGCGATCGCTCCCCCACCCTTTTTGTTGCTTAGAGATGTGCGTCTTTGAAGGCCACATGATACTCCGGTATGCATGTGCCTCACAGCTATGATGCTTTACAGGGTGAGCTGAGGGAGGAGAAACTACATTGGCCGACTTAGCCTACATCTCACGGGTGGAGGTGGAGCAGGTGGAGGGGAAGACCCGGCGGGTCCATTTCCCTGCCGAGGAGGAACCGGTGCTCTTCGGGGTTCACAGCGAGGTCGCCGAGCACTACGGCGTCTCCCCGGATGCGGAGTAGCCGCACTCCTCGACGCTGGATTACCTGGTTGCTGCCGTCGGCGGCCGACTGCTCGGCACTTTTGCCGGCGCGCTGGCGGCGCGTCAAGTCTCCTTCGATAAGGATAGCCTCTACGCCGACACCGTCGGGGAGATCGAGGTCGGGAGCAAGGTGCTCGTGGTCAAGAGGATCACCGCGTAGTTTCCGAACCACAAAACGTAGGGAACTCAGGTGCAGCGCGTTACTAGCGCCGCAAGGTGAGCAAAATCTGCGCCTGGAGATGTGGTAGCGGATTAGGGTTGCAGATCAATAATGGTTGACCCCCCTAGGGCGCGATTTCATACTGTTCTGTGGGCTTTGTAGGGGGGGCCTGCCCACCGAGTTTGCCCCAGTAATCGACGATGCTTACTCGAATCCCTGTTTGCCTATTGGGACGACGTAAAGGCTATAGAGGCCAACACGTGGCCGTCTACCTGGGTACTTTTGCGCCGCCTTAAGCTAGGGCATCCAGAGCTCACCTATACTCACCTGTGCTTGAGCATCATCTCCGCCTGGCGTTGCAGCTGCCTTACCCGCTCGCGCGACATTTGCAGCTCGTCGCCGAGCTCGGCCAGCGTCGCCGGTTCCCGATGGTCGAGGCCGTAGCGGCGCATCAAGACCTGCCGATGGCGTGGAGGAAGCCCTCTTACAACCTCCCCAAGCCAGGCGCCCTCTGCTTCCTTTATGACCAGGCCAGGAATATCGGAGGCTCGCTCGTCCTCGATCAGGTCCCCTAGCGAGGAAGCACTGTCTTCGGAGCTTAGGGGTTTGTCCAGGCTCATTGCGTCCAGGACGGCTTCCTTCGCCTCGCGCACCGCATCCATGCTCCACTCGAGCTGCTCGGCCACCTCCTCGTCGGTGGGATCGCGGCCGTGCTGTGCGTAGAGCTCGTTTTGGGCTCGTATCAACTTACGGATCTTATCCCCCGCGTGCACCGGCACCCGTATCATGCGGGACTTGTCCGCGACGGCCCGCTGCACCGCCTGCCTTATCCACCAGGTGGCGTAGGTGGAGAATCGGAAGCCGCGGTCGGGGTCGAACTTCTCGACACCCTTCATCAGGCCTATGTTGCCCTCCTGGATCAAATCTTCGAAGGGGAGGCCGTATCCACGGTATCTCTTGGCCACCGAGACCACGAGTTTGAGGTTCTTCTCGATCAGCTTCTGGCGGGCCCGCTTGTTGCCGGCCTTGGCGCGTCTACTGAGGGCAACCTCTTGTCGGTGGGTCAGGAGGTTGCCTTTATCGATGCGTGAAAAATAGTGTGGGAGAAGTTCGGGTACTTCGTTGGTCCGGTTTGCTCGGTGTGTCTCTTTGGTTACGGTGCTCAATTAGCTACTCTCCAGTGCCCGTGGTAGAAGGCTCCCTAAACGAGGCTCGTAGATACGGATTGCAGGTTGCTAAATCTCGATTATGAGCACCCCGCATAAAGCAGGGTTAGCGAATTGGTAAAGATCCGTTCATAAAATACATTCTCGTATATACGAGAACTGCCTTGTAACCACGAACGCTACGGAGCTGCGGTTAGGCACCTAGCTGACCAGGAGATCCCCTAAGCTAAGGGTGGCGCTGACCTAAGACTTTGGGGTGAGGTCTAGCTCGCTCAAGATCTCGATACTATTCTTGATAGACCGAGCAACGGGGCAGCCATCCTCGTACACCTCCAGCACCCGCTCTATAGTTTCGCGGTCTTTCTCATCCGCAGCAAGGTGGAAGGTAGTCTTTATGCGCTTTACTACGAGTACTTTACCCTCAGTTTCTATCTCCCCAGTGGAGTCGGCGTAGAGGTTGTCGAAGGAGACTTGACGCGCCGCCAGCGCGCCGGCAAAAGTGCCGAGCAGTCAGCCGCCGGCAGCAGCAACCAGGTAATCGAGGGTGCTGGGATGAGGCTCCTCTGCGTCCGGGGAGATGCCGTAGTGCTCGGCGACCTCGCTGTGAACCCCGAAGAGCACCGGCTCCTCTTTGCCCGGTATCTGCGCCCGCCGGATCTTCCCCTCCACCGGCTCCACCTTTACTCGAGAGACGTAGGTTGTCTTGTTCACGTGCATTCCCTTTCTGTTCCCCTACGGTTAGGCCCAGAGTATAAAGGTAGCTGCGCTTCCGTACGTAGCTGACCGAGAGCAGAACCAAGCGGCTAGAATTAATGGGAGTATAAGAAAGGAGGCGCGGCGCGGGCCGATTCTTGGAGGATGCAAGCCCACGCCTCCACCGATGGCCAGCCCATCGAATCAAGAGCGAGAGCGGGCACTAAAGGCGGTTTTGTTTTGGTGTATCTCCCACGTCGAAAGTGTCGAGCCCGAAGAGAATGTCCTTAAAGAGTTGGGAACGGTTTCGGTGTCCGGGCCCCGTGGTAGAACGGGGCCCGCGACTCTCTCACACGCATAGGGAGGCTCTGTGCAGAACGATGCTCGCGCCAGGATAACCGTTTTCAGCGACTACGTGTGCCCTTTCTGCTACCTTGAGGAGCCGGACCTCGCCCGCGTTCGAGAGGAGTATGGTGAGGCGATCGAGCTGGACTGGCGTGCCTACGAGCTGAGGCCGCATCCCGTCCCGACCCTCGACCCGGACGGCGATTACCTGCAACGCGTGTGGAACGCTTCAGTCTACCCGATGGCTAGATCTCTGGGTATGACACTCCGCCTCCTGCCCGTACAGCCCCGGAGCCGCAAGACGCTCGAAGCCGCCGAGTACGCCCGCGGGGAAGGTAGATTCGACCAGATGCACGAGGCGCTCTTCCGCCCCTTCTTCGAGGATGGCGAGGACATCGGCGAAGATGAGGTACTTCTGCGGATTGGCGCTTCCGTCGGGCTCGAACGCGAGGGCCTAAGGTTCGCCCTCGAGGAGGGCCGACATACGCATAAGGTCCTCGCCGACGAGGAGCTGGCGCGCAGGCTCAGCGTAGGTTCCGTGCCGACTATGTTCGTTGGCCTCCCCGACCAGCCGCTCGAGAAAGCCGAGGCCGTTGTCGGTGCTCAGCCTTGTAGTAGGCGCATCGAAGCCGCCGTCGAACGGACCCTGTTACGCTATTGACTTGCTTGGGTACATCTCGCGCTCCCCGTCAGTTGCCCGCGGCATAGCCCGCGGTCGGGAGGTACGACCGTCTGCCCGGTTCCACGCCAGCGTACTCGAACAGGGTATGCTTCTGGCCCGTTCGAAATGTTGCGTGGTATTTTGTTAACCTACACCATGTTGAGGGTGATTGCGCTACTCGGGCCTCGGCTGTGTCTAGATGGCAAAGAGGGATATATAATTGTTTTTCAGAGAACAGGCCGTCGAAGGTGGTGAGGTACTGAAAGCCTCGGTTGGAACGGTCCTCGGGGGGCGCTACA
>LCrCPGB2_illDRAFT_1000008_pt1 | contig 18646 bp, 11 predicted proteins | sample LigCruGreenButte_FD_10705 | JGI IMG/M metagenome (IMG submission 10705)
ACACCAGCCAGAAAATAAGGCCCATCCGGTTGAAGAATCCGCATTTCCTTGATGTAGTAAGCTGCTAGGTCTTCCACCCGATTGGGTGGAGCATATTTTTTATCCAACATTTGTGCTGCAAGTCCGTAAAGGGGTTGTTCCCGACCAAAATGATGTGCCAAAGGAAGGTAGAATTTGAGACCTCTGCCAAGAACATGAACGCAAAACAGAGGCGGTTTCAACCCATGAGGTTGAATTGGCACCAGTGAAGATTGAAGCGCTGATAACCTTTCTTGGTTGAGAAAATTCGTTTGATACTCTACTTCCGTTGTCGATTTCTTAGGTTCAGAGCTATGGTCTTCTGAAACATTTTGTAGGGCTTTATCTATGCAAGCCCTCAATTTTTCGGCTAACATTTGAACATGAGGCTCTTGAAACATATGCAGATGGTCGCCTGGAACTTCATGTATCTCCAAGCCTCCTACAGCCAGAGCGCTCCACCCCAAATCGGAAAATTGGTCATACGTTACGGCTTGGTCACTAGCGCGGAAGAGGGTAACTTTTCCTGGATAGACTTGTAGTGCATAATCACTAGCTAGCTTTTTGTTGGCTTCTACAATCAGTGAGTAATGGAGTGCATAAGGCATAGGAAGCTTAAACTTCAAGTAAAATTTTTCCGCCAACTTCTGGAAGAAGGGTTTAATCCATTTAAGATAGTGCTGGATTTTATGCTTGACTTTCATCATTATGTAGGCAAGCTTTTCCTTCATTTCAAGTTGGGAAAGGTTCCTCAAATGTATCTGGAGGGAGTTAAAATCTAGGCTTTTTACAGAGAGTGTGGGACACACTGTGTCAAATAAAACCAGCAGGGCTACCTTCTGATCTTGCGTAACTAGCTGTTGGGCCATTTCATAGGCTACTATGCCACGCAAAAGATAAACCAGCCAGAAAATAAGGCCCCTCCGGTTGGAGAATTCGCATTTCTTTGATGTAGTGAGCTGCCAGCTCTTCAACCCTCCAAGTTTTGGGAGGTTCTTTCGTGTCCTTAGTTTGTGTTGCTAGCCAATAATCGAGCCCATAAATTGGTTGGTCTGAACCCAGATGACGTGCAATATTGCGGTAATGCTCTTGACCTTTGCCAAGAGAATGGATACCGAAAAAAGGTGGTTGGGAACCGCCCGGTTGAATTGGCACTAAGGAAAACCAAGGAGATGACCATCCTGACTGGTGAAGAATCTTAGCCAGTTGCTCAACGGTTGGTGATTGGAAGAGGGCAGCCAAAGGGAGATTTTTCCCGAAGGCTTTCTCGATTTGTGCCAATAGGCGCACGGCTAGGAGGGAGTGTCCTCCCACGTCAAAGAAATTGTCCTTCACACTAATGGGCTTTTTGCCTAAAACGTTTTCCCAAATTTTTGTTAGTTGAATTTCTAAATCATCGCTGGGAGGCACAAAGGTTTCTTCTGGCTTTTGCCTGAAGCTGGTTGGGACACCATTCTTGTCAAACAGCCGATTAGGTTCTATTGCTGTGAAGAGTGGCAGCAATAAGAGGTGCTGTTCTGGATTTGCAACAATGCTTTCCAGCAAAGTCTGAAAATCCCTTAGCATGTGGTTGATAGTAGTATCATTGAACAAATCAGTTTTGTAATCGAGTAGCCCTGTTAGTCTTTCTTCCTTCTCCTCCATGGACAGAGACAAATCAAAATTCGAGGATCCATTGTGTACATCCAGGGAACTAACTGTTATTCCTGGTAACTTTAGGGGCTGACTTGATAGATTGTGTAAGACAAACATCACTCGAGACAGCGGCGTGCGAACTAGATTTGGGAAATCCGCTAGCTTCTGAAAAGGCAGGTCTTGGTGTTCATGTGCCCCCAAGGCTACTCGGCGTACTCGAGCAACGAGTTCCCGAAAGTTTTGACTCCCGGACAACTCAGTACGCATCACAACTATATTGTTGAAGTACCCGATTAGCCCCTCGGTCTCCACTCGGTTGCGACATGCTACGGGTGAGCATACAATGATGTCTTCTTGCCCTGTATATCGGTAAAGCAAAGTCTTAAACGCTGCCAGCAAGGTCATGAAAAGAGTAACCCCTTCCCGCTCGCTCAGCACCTTGAGGGCATTGGTTAGGTCCTTAGTTAGTACCAGGGATTTACGCGAACCTTGGTAGTTCTGGGCTGGAGGTTTTGAGCTGTCTATGGGTAATTCTAGCGCAGCAATGCTGCCGTCCATCTGCTGCTTCCAGTAGGAAAATAGGGATTCTAGAACCTCACCTTGTAGCCATTGTAGTTGCCAGACAGCAAAGTCCGCATACTGAATAGGCAGGTCAGGAAGTGGCGAGGGCTTTCCGGTGGAAAAAGCTTCATAGATCTCTGTAAGTTCCCGAAAGAATATATTAAAAGACCAGCCATCAGAGACAATGTGGTGTATTGTCAGGAGTAGTATGTATTCCTCTTCAGCCAAGCACAGAAGTTTGACGCGCAACAACGGTCCTTGAACTAGGTCAAAAGGTTCCTGAGCCTCCTCATTTGCCAACCACTGAGCTTCGGTTTCCCGCTTGCTCTCATGGAATTTCTGGAGGTCTGTCACTAACAGGGTCAAGGTTTGATCGGCAGAGATGACCTGAACAGCTTGCCCATTCTTTACCGAAAAGGTAGTTCGTAGGATTTCGTGGCGTCGCACAATTTCCTCTATGCTCTGCTCCAGTGCAGCCACGTTGAGCGGACCCACTAGGCGAAAGGCTACGGGAATGTTATAGACAGAACTGTTGGGTTCCAACTGAGCAAGAGACCAAAGGCGTTGTTGAGCAAAGGACAGAGGTAGATTGCCAATCCTGGGAACAGGGGAAAGGGGTATGGAAGTGGTACTTGCAGCCATGTTTCTTTGGCGCAGCAACGAGAGAAGTTCTGCCTTGTACTCAGTCAGAGAGTCACGCAGTTCTGGCGTCAGTATAGCCTTTGGGGCACGAATGCGTAGCTGGTCGCCATCAGCCCACAACTTTACACCCCGCTGGGATAGTTCCGCTAAGAGTTCGTCTAAGTTCATAGTGTGATTTCCTCCACATCATCACTGAGGTCTGAGAATGGATCGTCTGATAGGATTATGCTAGCTAAGGCTAATTGCTCAAGCACTAGACCTGCCAGATGTGCAATGCTGGAGCGATCAATGAATGTCATTACAGGCAGGTTCACGCCCAAATCAGTCATAAGCCGATTATTCAGCTCAATACCCATCAAGGAGTCAAGGCCCTGTTCAATCAAAGATTGATTTGGATCTGGACGATGGGATATAGGGAGAGCAAGGACTTGGGTCATCCGCTCCAGGAGGTAATCAACCATTAGTTCCTTACGCTTATCTGTGGGCAAATCCTTCAATCGTTGTAAAAGCTCATTCTTTTGTGCAGACGGTTGCTTTGTTTCTTCTTCTTCCTGTGGAGTTGCCTCACAAATTAATTCAGAGAACAGCGACAGTGGACGATTTGAGTTTAAATGCTGTGTAAATACCGACCACTCGAATGGTAAAACACCAACCTGTGCTAAATTTTGTCCTACCAACTGTTCTAGTACCTGCATTCCCTGCTCTGGAGCAATGGTACTCACTCCCTGAGCAGTCAAACGATCGTGGTTGCGAGCGCTCAGGTTAGCCGCCATTCCAGAATCGCCCCATGGTCCCCAGTTAATGCTCAATCCTGGCAGTCCTAGGGATCGGCGATAATGGGCTAGGGTATCCATGAACGCATTGGCTGCGGCATAATTTCCTTGACCGGGTGAACCTAGTAACGAGGCAGTTGAGGAAAATACCAAGAAGAAATCCAGGTGCTGTTTCTTTGTCAGTAGGTGCAGGTTCCAAGTTCCTTGTACCTTAGGAGCCATTACCCGTGTGAAGCGCTCCCAATTTTGTTGTAATAGTATTCCATCGTCAAGAACACCCGCAGCATGAACTATCCCTCGCAGAGGTGGCATTGATACCTCAATCCCCTCAAAGATTCTGATTAAGTCCTCTTCATTGCATACATCGGCTTGAGCAACTTGAATTTTGGCTCCTACGTGCTTCAGTTGGCTTATGGTTTCCTGCGTCTGACTTGACGCCCCGCTACGCCCGATTAGCACCAATTGTCTGGCTCCCTGTTCCACCATCCACTGGGCAACCTTCAACCCCAAAGCTCCTAGACCACCAGTAATCAGATAGGTAGCATCCGATCTGAGGGTTAACTTTTGAGATGCTGGCAGCTGCTTCCGCACCACACGAGCAACATAACGGTTTCCATCCCGGAACGCTAAATAGTCTTCTCCTTGTGAATTCTCAATCTCCGCTAACAGCTTTGTTGCTTCATCTTCAGTTACTTCAGAAGCTAAATCTAGCATTCCTCCCCAAAATTTAGAATGTTCCAGAGCGACCACTTTACCCATTCCCCACAGAGGAGCTTGAGCCAGTCCCGGAAGTGAGGAAGCAACTGGTACTGTCCCTCGCGTTACCAACCACAATCGGGGCGACGCTGAGTGGTTGTGCTTGACCAGAGCTTGTAGTAGATGCAAGACACTACCAACACCTAGAACCTGAGCCTGTTCTAGAGAGGAGAGACTCAATTCATTTACCAATCCTGCTTGTAAACTCCACAGGTAAACAACTCCTTGTAAAGGGCGATCGCTCGTCGCTAAAGCTTCTTGAAAAAGACGATCAAAGTCTGCTGGCCTGGAAGGGTTGATGCTCCAAGCTTGAGTTTCTTGGGTCTGATAGGTGTTTCCAGCATAGACCAAAATGGGGTTGTGGCCCCGTTCGTACAAGAGTTTGGCTAGGGTTTGTCCTACCCCCCCCAAGTCAGCAAAAATTAGCCAACTGCCAGATTTATAAAGTTTGTTTTTCTCTGTGGTTGTCGTCAACTGTCGCGGTTTGGGGTGCCATTTTACCTCATAAAACCAATTTTTGATAGATGCTGCTATTAGCTGCTGTTGGTTTTCCTTAAACAATAGTTCTAAAAGCTTAGGTAGTAATTTCAACTCATCGTCTGAAAGTTTTCCTCTAGTTTCTAAATGCTGAGCTAATTGTTGGGTATTGCCGTTGAGCAGAAGGTTAACAATTGGGGTCTGAGCATTTTCTTGAGATAAAAACGCTACTTTTTGATGCCCATTTTCCATTAACTCTACCCAATAGCGCTGCCGTTGGAATGGATAAGTTGGTAGTTGGAGATGCCCTCGTGAATAATCCCGATCAAAACTTGACCAATCTATAGATCCTCCACGCACGTATAATTCTCCCAAACTTTGGAGTAACTGCTGCCAATCCGAATGTCCTTGACGCATACTGGGGAGCCAAATTCCCACTCCTTCTGGCAGACAGCGACGGCCCATTCCCAACAAAGTAGGCTTTGGACCTATCTCCACAAACACCTGAAACTGTTCCTGATGAAGAGTCTCCATGCTTGTCGCAAATCTCACTGGCTTTCGTACATGGCTTAACCAGTAATTAGGCGTAGCTATCTCGTCTTTGATTATTCCACCTGTGACATTTGAAATTAAGCCTATTTGTGGAGATGAGTAACTAACTTCTAAGGCAATTCGCTCAAAAGTTGGCAGCATTGGCTTCATCAAGGGGGAGTGGAAGGCATGGGAGACATTTACTTTTTTTGTCTCAATACCTTCTTGTCTAAGGCTTTCTGCAACGCAGCGGACTGCTTCGGAATTTCCAGAAATTACCATACACTCAGGACCGTTAAGAGCAGCGATCACCACATCTGGGGCATAGGGTTGAATCGCTGCTGCTACCCGGGCCTCATCCGCAAACACTACCACCATCTCACCACCCGGAGGTAATGCCTGCATTAAACGCCCTCGTTCGGCAATCAGCTTCAAGCCATCTTCCAGACTAAATACCCCCGCTACACAGGCGGCGACATACTCACCCACACTATGACCTATTGCTACCGCTGGTTCTATCCCCCAGGATTTCCATAGTTTGGCTAAAGCATATTCCAAGGCAAATAAAGCGGGTTGGGTATAAGCGGTCTCATTTAAGGGGGAACTCATCCCTGGTTCGGGATACAGGACTGAGAGCAGAGGTTTTTCTAAATAGGGACGCAGAATTTCATCGCAGCGGTCAAGGGTTTTGCGGAAGGTCGGCTGATTTTCATAGAGTTGGCGTCCCATGCCTACATACTGGCAACCCTGACCAGTGAATAAAAAGGCAATCTTCGGGCGTTTCCGGCTGGTCGCCTTTCCACTTATCAGCCCTACACTCTCCCTTCCGTCGGCAAACGCACTCAATTGTTCACGCAGTTCTACGGTAGAGTCAGCGACTACAGCTAGGCGGTAGTCAAACTGCGATCGCCCAGTGTTAGCGGTAAAGCAAATATCTGCCAGAGACTCTGTAGGATGGTTAGCTAAAAATTTCTCATAACTCTGTGCCAGTTCCTTCAGGGCATTTTCACTTTTTGCTGACAGGGTAAGAATGTGCAGGGGACGCTCAACCTGATTGGTGGCTGAGGTCTGTATCGGTGCTTCTTCCAAAACAACATGGGCATTAGTACCTCCAAAACCGAAAGAACTTACCGCAGCTAGGGCTGGGGCTACCCCCTCTGGCCAAGGACCCAGAGTTTGCTGAACTTTCAAGGGAAGCTTGTCAAAATGAATATAAGGATTCGGCTCCCTGAAATGCAGGCTCGGCGGAATCTGCCGATGTTTGAGCGACAGCGCCACTTTAATTAACCCAGCAATCCCCGCTGCTGCCTCCAGATGTCCAATATTGGTCTTAACTGAACCTACAGTGCAGTAGTGTCCAGAAGGGCGATCGTTGGTCAGCACTGCTCCCAGAGACTTCATCTCTATCGGGTCGCCCAACTTCGTGCCTGTACCATGAACCTCGACGTACTGAACCAGACCTGGCGATACTTCAGCCAGTCGGTAAGCTTCCCGTAGAACAGCCTCCTGTGCCCACGGATTTGGAGCGGTGAGCCCATTACTGCGCCCGTCCTGATTGACCGCGCTACCTCGAATTACAGCATAGATGGGATCTGCATCGGCGAGAGCTTGCGAGAGGGGTTTTAAGACGACGACACCAAGACCCTCGCTGCGAACGTAGCCATTAGCTCGGGCATCAAAGGTTTTGCAACGACCGTCGGGAGCCATGAACCCTGCTTTGGCGAAGCTAACTGTAACCGATGGCGATAACATAATATGCACGCCCCCCGCCAATGCCAAGGTGGACTCTCCACTCCATAAACTCTGGCAAGCAAGGTGAACGGCAACGAGGGAAGAGGAGCAGGCCGTATCAATCGCCATACTTGGTCCCTGGAAATCAAACACATAAGAGATGCGGTTGGCTATAATAGCATTAACGTTACCTGTTGGGGTATAGGGGTCAAGATGAAGGGGATTTCCTATCAGAAGCTCGTAGTAATCAAAGCTCGATACTCCTATAAATACACCAGTTCGAGTTCCTGCCAGACGATCCGGTATCTGTCCAGCATCTTCTAGAGCTTCCCACACTACCTCTAGTGAGATTCGCTGCTGGGGATCCATGCTGGCGACTTCTCGTGGAGCGATACCGAAAAACTGGGGATCAAATTGATCGACCTGCTTCAAAAAACCACCCCAGTGGGTATTGATTTTGCCCGGTGTTGCCGATGTGGAATCGTAGAAAGCTTTTGCATCCCAACGCGATTTGGGTACCTCGGTAATGGCATCTATGCCATCGCACAGAAGCTGCCAAAATTCAGCCGGATTATTAGCACTGGGGAAACGACATCCGATTCCAGTAATTGCAATAGGTTCTCTACTCATCCTCTTTCTCCTTGATTCTATTGTTCTACATGCTGCAATTAGGAGTGCGATTTTGTTAGAATTTACAGGACAAATGTGACTGGGAGTGCCTTCAAACTCCGCAAGATCATATGCTTCCTCCATTCCAGCGTTTCAGTTTGGAACCGAAGATTGGGTAACTGTTGTACTAGTGCGTTGATTGCTATCTGTCCTTGGCTACGTGCCTGGGCAGCCGCAACGCAATAATGAATTCCACTGCCAAAAGCGAGGTGGCAGTTTTCGCTCCGAGTGAAATCGAGGCAATCAGGATTGGGAAATTGGGCTGGGTCGCGATTAGCGGCTCCCAGACAGAGGAACACCTGCTCTCCCGCTCTAATTGTTTGACCACCGATTACTACATCTTCAAGGGCTTCTCTAGCGACGATCTGCGTTGAGCTATCGTACCGTAGCAGTTCCTCCACAGCGCTTTGAAGGATGTTTGGCTCTTGCTTAAGCTTTTCCATCTGTTCGGGGTGACGAAGTAAAGCAAGCATACCGTTACCTATCAGATTTGATGTAGTTTGTTCACCGGCACTGAATAAAACAATACAGATAGACAATAGCTCATCTTCACTGAGGTGTTCCCCCTGGTCTCTGCCAGCAATCAGGAAACTCAGCAAGTCGTCCTGTGGGTTCTTTTCTCGTTCTGCGATCAGACCCTGGAAGTATTCGATAAACTTCTGAGAAATCCGATTCAGGTACTCATACCCCTCTAATGATATCAGCGGTTCAAAGATATGGTGAAACAAGTCGTCCGACCATCGATGCAACTGGTTGTGATCTGCCTCTGGTACTCCTAACATTTTGGCGATCACGATGGTTGGTAATGGGGAAGCAAAATCGGCAATGATGTCCATAAAGCCGGTATACCGAACTTTGCTGAGCAGCTCCTCCACAGTGGTACAAATTAGGGGGCGGATACGTTCACCTGTCCAATGCAAGAGGGCTTTGCTAGCTATCCTCCGCAGTCTAGTATGGTCAGGTGGATCTAAAAACAATAACCATTTACTGATCGCGATTGTCAGCGAATCAAATTCTAGTTGCTCGATGCGTTGACCTTTTTCTGCAAGTCGTTTGGGCAGTTGGTCTGTACGAAATCGAGGGTCCCATAAAACCGCTTTTACATCAATATAACGAGTCAGTACCCACATTCCCATAACACTTTTATGGATGGGTTCTTCAGAGCGAAGGCGATGGTACATGGGGTAAGGATTCTGATAGAAGTCTGGGTGAAAGGGATTAAATTTGATTGTTTTTACTCCACTTAATTTCTGCGTTTTTAGTGAGCCTGTAGTGTGTTCATTTTGGTTAAAAATTATATCCATGTTTTAAAAACTCTCTCAATTATAGTCAATTAAAAAATTAGCTCGAACTCAATTCAAAGATAGTTAAACTATTATTTGTATTAAATATTTTTACAAACTTAGTCTACTTCTTATATTGAGAGCAGAGAAAAAACACTTCATTTTTTCATTATGCGTGTAGGGCTTGTGGGCTTATATATCTCTGAACTTTGATAATACTTTAGTGTTGCAACATTGGACTAACTTGCCGTAATTATGGTGCAAACGATACTGGCAACGACTTCAGTCCGCGTATGTTAATGTTCTTGCGCCACTCCAACTTGTCTGTATTCAGCTTTAGATTAGGTAGCCGTTGCACCAGTGTGCTAATCGCGATCTGACCTTGCAGCCGTGCCAGTGGAGCACCCAAACAATAGTGAATGCCATCACCAAAAGCAAGGTGATGGTTCGGCGCTCGGAGAAGATTAAGGCGATTGGGGTTGGGAAATTGGGCTGGATCGCGGTTGGCAGCCCCTAATGATATTAGGACATTATTTCCAGCTTGAAGGGTTTTATTGCCGATCGTGACATCTTCTAGCGCGATTCGGGCTGTTTGCTGCACTGGGCTGTCGTATCGCAAAATTTCCTCAACAGCACTTTGGATAATGGTTGGATTGCGTTTTAGCAGTTCCATTTGATCTGGGTTACGTAACAAAGCCAACATTCCGTTGCCGATTGTATGCACCGTAGTCTCTTCACCTGTCACAAACAAAACCATACAAACGGACAACAGCTCGTCTTCACTTAGTTTGTCTCCTTGGTCTCTAGCACCAATGAGAGCACTGATCAGGTCTTCTTGCGGTCTTTTTCGCCGTTCTGCAATCAGATCTCGGAAATAATCTGTAAACTTGATCGCCACATGATTCAGTTCCTCATAATCCTCTAGTGACATCAGTGGATCAATGATCCGAGACAGTACATTCGACCACTGACCTAGCATTTCGGCCTCCTCGGCAGGAACACCCAGCATTCTAGAAATCACAATCACAGGTAGGGGACAGGATAGGTCGATAACGATGTCCATAACTCCCGTAGCCTGAGTTTTGTTGATTGCCTTATCTACAATCTCATGGATTTGGGGACGCATCTGCTCAACGAGTCTGGCTGAGAAGGCTTGGTTCACCAGCCCTCGCAGGCGGGTATGATCTGGCGGATCTAAGAAAAAAAAGAATTTGCCTGACATCTGCGCAATGGTGTGAAGGCTTTTCTGCTGCTGTTCAAGGTAATGGCACTTATTTTCTATCCGTTTTGGTACTCGATCAGCGCAAAAACGTGAATCGCGTAGAATTGCCTTTACATCAGCGTAGCGGGTGAGTACCCACGTATCAAAACTTTGGTGTACAGGATCTTCAACCCGAAGGCGGTGATAGGTCGGATAAGGATCTACTTGAAACTCAGCCAGCCAAGGATTAAATCTAAAGGCTTTTGCTGCTCCCCGTTGTTGAGTCTTGCCAGAACTAATGTCTGCTGAACTTTGCTTGGCTATTGGATCCATTGCGACTTCCTCATTAGGTATGGACGTGAGAAGCTAATTGCATAAACAACTAGTCGGCTGATTCTAAGTATTGAGTTACCGCATTGATCGTGGGGTACTCCCAGAACAAAATCGGCTCAAGGTCTCGGTTTAGCCAATCTGCCAATTGATTCGTCAGGCTAACTGCCACTGACGAATCCAATTTGTAGTGGGCAAAAGGTTCCTCAATATCTATGTCATCAGGATTGATTTTTAAGTATGTGGCTAGTTTCCCAACTAACCATGTTTCAATCTCTGACGCTGTAGGCATTTGGGTAACTTCAGGCTTTTTGCTCGCCATCTTTTTATATCTCCTTCAATAAGTTTTTATACTTTTTCAAACTCGTTTTCAGCAACCTCTAGGCAGCATCGGTGTCGTTGGAAAGGATAAGTCGGTAGTTGCAGACGACAACGCGGATAATCTCGATAAAAGGCAGACCAGTCTATCGCCCCTCCACACACGTATGCTTCTCCCAAGCTCTGGAGCGTTGCTTGCCATTTCTCTGGCTCGTGATTCAAACTGGGCAGCACAACTTCCACGGGTGGGCGTTTACGGCTTGTCACTTTGCCATTGACCAGTTTTTCAGCCTCCTGCCCAGCAGCAAATGCACCCAACTGCTCGCCCAGCTGCGGGGTAGAGTCAGCGACTACGGCTAGACGGTAGTCAAACTGTGATCGTCCAATATTTGCAGTGAAACAAACATCAGCCAACGATACTATAGGATGAGTGACCAGAAACTCTTGATAGCGAGAGGCTAGCTCCCGCAGAGCCTGTTCACTTTTTGCAGATAGGGTTAGCAAGTGTAGGGGATGTTCCATTTCAGCGACGGTTGGCTTCTGCAAAGGAACTCCTTCTAACACCACATGGGCATTGGTGCCACCAAACCCCAAGGCGGTTACTCCCGCCACGCGTCGGTCGAAACCAGCAGTCCAAGGTTGAGCTTCGGTTGGGATGGAAAATGTTGTTCCTTCCAGAGAAATATATGGATGCAGTTGGTTGAAGTGCAACTGAGGGGGGAGTTCTCCGTGTTGCAGCGATAGCACTACTTTAATCAAGCTAGCTATCCCAGCCGCAGCCTCCAAATGTCCTATATTGGGCTTGACCGAACCTAGCAAACAAGGCTGATTCGGTGTTCGGTTTTGCATCAACACTGCTTTGAGAGACTTCACCTCGATCGAGTCTCCCAGAACTGTTGCAGTGCCATGAGTCTCGACATAGCTAATCTCTGAGGGGGATACCCCAGCATTTTCCAGCGCTCTACGGATTACTAACTGCTGAGCAGCCCCGTTGGGTGCGGTCAGTCCATTGCTGAGTCCATTGTGGTTAACTGCTGATCCTTTGATGATTGACAGAATATTGTCTCCATCTTTGAGGGTATCTGAAAGACGCTTGAGCACAATGACACCACAACCTTCTCCCCGGACATAACCGTCTGCCTCGGAATCAAAGGTTTTACAGCGAGTGCCCGCTGAGAGTACACGTAATAGAGAAAGCGCAATGAACTCCTCCGGAGACAGGTTCAGGTTAACTCCTCCAACTATAGCTACCTGGGACTCCCCACTTCGCAAACTCTGGCAGGCAAGGTGTACTGCCACCAAAGACGAAGAGCAGGCCGTATCGATCGCCATACTCGGTCCTTGTAAATTCAGCAAATAAGAGAGGCGGTTAGCGGCAATGCAGAGGTAGGTATCAGGACCATTGTAGGCATCAATGCCGGATAAATCCTTGTAAAGAATTCTGTTGTGGTCACTGTGGCTAATGCCTATGAATACTCCCGTTTGGCTGCCAGCCAGCTTTGCTGGCACCAGTCCAGCGTCCTCAAGAGCCTCCCAAGCTACTTCTAACACTAGCCTTTGCTGAGGGTCCATCCGCTGAGCTTCGCGTAGGGAAAGTCCGAAGAAATTAGGATCAAACTGATCCACATCATCGACAAAACCACCCCAGCGAGTAATCATTTTGCCGGGTGTATCTGGTGCTGGGTCGTAGAAGGTATCAACATCCCATCGACCTGACGGCACCTCTGCAATTGTGTCCACACCATCCCGCAATATTTTCCAGAATGATTTGGGGTTTTGAGCTTTGGGAAAGCGACAACCCATTCCAATAATTGCTATCGGTTCTATCTTACTACCCTCCTTAAAATGCTAAATCGTTAGAACGCTAAATCGTTAGGAAACCTGCTTAGCTGCCTTCATTTCAGCGCTAGGAGGCCCAACAACATTCCAGACTAGCCCGCTCGCGACCAACGCACGGATGAAATAGCCTGCCAAATCGATTTGCCACCACTTAAACCCAAGAAACGCTGATGAGGGAAACGCATGATGGTTGTTTTGCCAGGATGCACCAAACGTGGGAATAGAACACCAAACATTATTCGCACTCCGATCGCCACTGTCGAAGGGGCGAGCACCAAATATATGGCTGAACGAAGCATTACTCCAAGTGGAGTTATGAACCAAAAACATACGGACGAGTCCACCCCACAGGAACCCATTCAAAACTCCCATCCAGGTTCCAGACAGAACACCGTTAATCGCCGCCGGGATGACCAAACCCAAAATGATTAAGGGGATGTATAGTTGATGGATCTTTTTCAGGGTAGGGTCTTGAAAGATATCCCTGGCAAAGAGCGTACAGTTCGTCACCTTGTCGGTCATCATCCAACCTATGTGGGAGTGCCATAACCCACGAATCCCACCCACTGGTTCATCTTCTGATTTCAGGTTGCGGATGTGGGGCGAATGTGGGTCATTGCCAGTATCGCTGTGGACGTGATGACGTCTATGACCAGCCACCCAGTAAAGAACGCTCCCTTCAGCCGCCATCGAACCCAGGATGGCAAACAGAATCCGGATAACTGGTTTGGTCTCAAAGGCTTTGTGTGACAAGAGCCGGTGAAACCCAAATTCAATTCCGAGACTGGTCAGGATATACATACTGACTAATAGCCCGATTTCTGGAGTACCAACCCCATTCCTCCAAGCAAGAACCATGGCAATTAGCGTACCAATAAAAGGAATGAAGATAGTCGCCATGGCAATACGTCTCTGGGCGGCCCGGATTGAGTCATCCTCGATCGTGATTGAAGGTTTTTTACGCGGAAGCTTAGCAGTTATAAATTGTTTTGTGTTATCTAAAGGCACGGACATAAGTCTCTCCTCAATGGCTGTTATTTGCTTGTTTTCCATGCAGCAGGTCATGTTTTATTTTACGTTGGTTTAGACAGGTACCTAACTAAAAGTTCAATTGTGGGGTAATCATACAAGAGGGTTGCCTCAAGCTTACGACCAAAGCACTTTTCTAAGTCACCCGTCATGCCAACTGAAGCCGAGGAATCGATATCGTAGCGATTAAACGGAAGTGTAATATCAATCTCATCTGAATCTATGTCTAGCAAGTCAGCTAGATAGGAGACCAGCCAAGCTTGGATCTCTTCCTCTGCTAGGGTTTGATGATTTTCTTCAACTACAAGAGTTTTATTTACGTTGGCATCCTGTATTTCCACGATTTTTCCTAATTGCTACCGTTTACTATTAAATACCTCTAGAACATAAAAAACTGTTACTTACACGACAATTGCTAATTGCAATACCAACCTTGCTATCTTGATTTTTGCGAATCTACTACCATAGCTGAATTGCTGGGAAATTAGCCTGGATTAGTATCAGCCTTTGAGATAGCTTGCTTGGTACGGGCTCCTAAGCTCCAACTTCCGTACTCTACTACATCCAGCTCACCCCTCTGGAACTTGTCCCGACAAGCATGGCGCTGAATCTTACCACTGGATGTCCTTGGGATAGTCTGAGTTTTGAGCAGCGACACTGCATAAACTTGCAAATCGTGCTCCTGCCTCACTGCATAACGGATATTCTCAACAACCTTATGTACATTGAGCTTGCGCAGATAACTTCGCTCAACCTCCTGGACAATGACTAATTGCTCGACGCCATTGATCTCCACTGCAAACGCTGCACCACAACTCGGTCGTAGGGCCATATCACTCTGCTCCACCGTCTGTTCAATATCTTGGGGATAATGGTTGCGTCCCCGGATAATAATGAGGTCTTTAAGACGTCCTGTGACGAAGAGTTCACCATCTTTGATAAATCCCAAATCTCTTGTGCGCAGGAATGGCCCCTCGCCCGTATCTGCTAAGTAAGCCTGAAAGTTGTACTCTGTCTCTAATGGCTTTTGCCAATAGCCCTGAGCCACCGTGGGACCAGACACCCAAATTTCACCCACTTTACCAGTAGAAGACAGTATGCATAATTCCGGATCAGCTATGACAATCTTCGTATTGAGCCATGAATGCCCACATCCCACCATATGCTTAGTCTTCTGAGTGGTTTCAGATACTTCCACGAACTGATTTTGTTCCAGCACATCTGTTTGAACGGTACAGTAAATCGGTTCATCTTTAACCAGTCCCCCCGAAACCATGAGGGTAGCTTCTGCCAGGCCGTAACAGGGGTAGAACGAACGAGTACGGAACCCGCAGGAACTGAATTTAGCGGTAAAGCGTTCTAGGGTTTCTCGGCGAACTGGCTCAGCACCACTGTAAGCGCTACACCAAGTGCTCAGATCGAGGGCTTCCTGTTCGCCCGCAGTGACCTTAGCGCAACAAAGATCGTAGGCAAAGTTAGGACCACCACAGTGAGTTGCCTTATAGCGCGAAATCATCCACAGCCATCGAATGGGTTGTTGCACGAAGGCTACAGGTGGCATCAGAAATCCCGGAAACCCCGTATACAAAGGCTGGATAATCCCATCAATCAGTCCCATATCGTGGAAGTGGGGCAGCCAGCTTACCGAGACACTTGCTGGCGTCAACTCGAAAGCTTGCTTAATGTATTCAGAGTTGTACAGAATGTTTCTGTGGCTCACCATTACCCCCTTCGGTGTTGCTGTCGAACCCGAGGTGTACTGGAGCCAAGCCAATGTATCGTCGGTTACCGTCGAAGCTTGCCACTTTTTGCCTAATTTGCTGTCAACACTGTCACTCTTCAGCCATTGCAGCGCCTGCAAGCCCGGTGTCTGAGCTAATCGTTGTTCCAGCGTAGACCAGATAGATGTCGTTGTGAGTGCAACCGTCGCCTGAGCATCTGTGACAATCGCTTGGATGTAAAACACAGACCGATTTGGGCGAGGCGGATATAGAGGAACAGCTACAACACCCGCATACAAACATCCAAAGAAGGCAGCAATGAATTCTAGTCCTGGCGGATATAGCAGCAAGGCACGGGATCCAGTGACCCCCAGACTCTGAAGCTTAGCCGCAATCGCCCGCGCCTGCTGATCCAACTCTCCATAGCTCAGTCGAACCGTTTCTGTCTCTCCATCCAGTAGGAAGGTATAAGCAAGTTGATTGGGCTGGTGGAATGCCCTATAACGGAGAAGCTCGACCAGCGTAGAACATTTAACAATTGGAGAAAAAATGGTATTAGTCATTTCCACTACTCTGTGGTTTATCAGAGGATATTAAAAAAGTAGGGAGCTTTTGTAATAAAAATTACAATATTTAAGCTGAGATTTCTAGACAAGAATACCTTGTGAGCCAATGAGTAAAGCCTATCCTAAAAAATTGATTCTGTTCATATGAGTACCTAACTATAGTGTATAAGAGTTGGAGTTCTTCAAGCAGGATATCAAAAGACCACATATGTCCAGCTATCTGGTGGATGACTAGGACTTGGACACAGGTTTTGTCGTGGCGAGTGTAGAGTTGTACCCGAATTACTGAACCCTTTTCCAAGTCAAAGGGACAGTCTGCTGTTGCTAGAATTTGTGTCTTTAAATAATCCTCACTCCAGTTAGAAGCATCCGTCACATCAAGCTGAAGTTCCCTATGTAAGTCAACTACTTGAACGGGTTGACCCTCGCGAGTCGTGTAGGTTGTTCGCAGAATTGAATGACGTTCTCCAATCTTTTGCCATGCTCTGTGCCAGGATGTCAGATTCAAGTCTGGGCTAAACTCGACTGTACAATAGATGTTGAGAGCTGTACTCTTTGGGGCCATCTGGTAGAGATGCCAGAGTGCTCGTTGACCGTGAGCAAGGGGGATGAATGACTGCGTGTTATCTATAGATTGGAGTTGATTTGTCAGAAAATACTTTTCTTGCATTGGTATCATTCCACTCCCCACAAGTTTATGATGCTTCTGTTCAGACAATAGCGACAGATAAGCAAGGCATTAACTCGGATTTGTAACATACTTTACTAAATCGTCACGGTGCAGACCTGAACCGTGATTCAGCGTTAGGAGCTATCTTTCGCTAGCTACAGGGTCTGAAAGCTATTGCTTAATGAAGCATACTATGATCCCTCATAAGGGGCTAGTAATTCCACGTAATCTTTACTAAATGTAATACAAGCTTCATAAGAAAACTTGGCGTTGCTCAATAGCCGTATGAATTATTGAGGAACCTGAACATCCCAGAATTTCAGATAATGTAGTAACAATCTAATTGAGTGTCTCATTAGTTCTTCTAATTTGGAATAGCGCTGTATCTTGCAATACAGAAATGTGATGAGTGTTTACCTTGTTTCTTCCCATTTTTACAGATATGGGTGCAACCGCATTCTGGGCATTGCATCCTCAATTGACCTCAATTCATACGAACATTCTGCAAGGTCAGAACTTCTTCATCGTGATGCGGGCTAGAACGATCACTTTTGCCCATCCACTTCCTTTAACCCATCCTCCAGCAGCATCCGCAAAGACAGTCCACTTTCTTGCGCCCCGTCGCAAGCTGCCAACATCGACAGTTTGCGGTGTACAGATTCAGACATATCCACGGTAAACCTGACCGTCGCTTCTTTATCGGGTGCTTGCAGTTTGCTCATTAAACTAGGCATCTTTGGTTGAATAGGTGCAGGTTCTGGTGTCGGTGCTTCCGGCTGCGGTGGTGTTGCGACTGGCAATAAAGCGGACGGTGTTATGGGCGCTGGCGGTATTTCCGCTTCCTGGGATGCTTGTGCTGCTGGCGATACAGCGTCTGGTGTTGGTGGTGGTGCAGCTTCCTTTTCCTTTGTACCGAAGACAAACTCTTCCATCGCGCTGCCCAGCGGTTTGCGTTTCTTGGTACTCATTTCAACGCTCCCATGATTTCCTTAAATAGTCGGCTGTACTCTTTGCCAAAATTTTGGCTAGTTAACCGCCCAAATCCCACACCGTAGTTGCTTGACCCGAAGAATCAGCTATCACTTGTTTTTGGTGAATGATCGATTGGAACACGGCTTGATGGTAGGTGTAAGTTTTCCCAACAACTCCATTGCTTCGGTTTTGAGCTTTGTCCCCTTCACCGCACGACTGAGAAACATCACCGCGATTGGCGGGCTTTGTCTCACAGATTGAGCTTGTTTAATAATTTTCACCGCATCAGCGGCTGATTGTACGTCGATACCACTTGAATGAATCCCAGCCCAACAACACCCAATTTGTAAACTCCAATTCCTTCTCCCGAGCGGCGTTACAGCGTCATCGCCGCCAATTCCTCGATTTGATGGCAGGCAAAAACAAGCTCTAATCAACGAATTACTGATCCTTGCCAGTAAAAACATTCCAAACATAGAATCCAGCAACTCGGTAACGTCTCCTTAAGCTGGATTTATTAAGAATAAAGACCTCCTCATTTGTGAGGAGCCGACAGCCACGGGCATTGCAGCTTTGGCCGCATCGATCGAGCGTTGCCGGGATACTGGGGAATTGCATCGAAGCTTGGAATAATTTCCACGTACTTTAATCTATGGTAATACGTAGATTTTCCGATACGAGCGTGCTTGCTAGATTTGAGATTGTCGCCCCAAGGTGAAAAGTTCTTTTTCCATTGGAATCCATTGGAATTCCAGCGGATTTTTTAAGGCGGGTTTACATAATATGTAGTATACACCGCACAAAATTCTGATCGAACGGAATATCAGACCGGAATCCGCCGGAATTCCAGTTATGTCATTCCACTGTCAACGACTAACCAAAGTAAGTGTAATTTGTTACATAATGTTCTAAAGCAAACCAAAA
>LCrCPGB2_illDRAFT_1000009_pt1 | contig 18613 bp, 11 predicted proteins | sample LigCruGreenButte_FD_10705 | JGI IMG/M metagenome (IMG submission 10705)
CAAAACCTTTAATTATAACATAGATTTTTTTTGCAAGAGGTCTATTGAAAAAATGCTCGGTTGCTTTATCAATGATGTGATATTACGATCGCAGCTTGACGACGAACAAACAGGAGTCGCTCTTTTAGAGCAGGTTAAAGAAACTCTAGATGAAGCGATAGCCCACAAAGAGATTCCTTTACAACAAGTCATTGAAGCTATCAAAAGCCAAAGAAAACTAACCCTTTCAGCGAGCGTTACAATAGTTCCTCCTGTAGAGAGTTCTGACGGGAGGTTTATATCTGAAATTGCACTAGATTCGGACAAACGTCAATTATGGGATGAGGAAATTCCTTTAGAGCTTTATATTTATTCGGCTTCGGAAAAATCTAAAATTATTGAAATTCACGCTCTTTACAGTAGAGATTTGTTTACCCGTGAAACTATCGAACGCTTGTTTAGTTACTATCAGGAAATCTTGCAACACCTTGCCTCAGCGCCACAAATGAAGATTGCAGAGTTTAAGTAGTTTCCAAAAGAAATAGAGAAGGGAGCGAATGAAAAAATTCCCTGCCTTCCGTAAAATGCGCGTTTTTCTTCTGGTCTGGTTCTAGGGAAGCCATCGACTCAAAAGCCCGTATTGCCCCCTGACTGTCACCAATACGGCCCAGAAATAGCGAAGCTGTTCAGAGGGCAAAGTAGCCTTTGAAACCCTTGCATGGCAGGGATTTCATCGATTTGTTTTTTTTCAGACCCTTTGGGACGCACCAGCAATCCTCAATTCATCGTGGCAGAGTAGAGCCACTACTGTGCCTTCGTAGACTGAGTGTTGGCTGCTTCTGTAGGGGGAAGGGACTTTGAAAAGCTGATATTGTTACAAAACTTTACGTCGTGTCCTATTTTGCCCGTATCTCGGCTATACCCCCTCAATACTTTTAAATTTCCCATCGAATTCACATTACGGTTTACTGTACTGCTGCAATACTCACTTGGCTGCGCTCGCCCGATGTTCCTGTGCCACCCGCTTGCTTGCCGTCTTGTTCAAAGAACAGCGATCGCTCACATGAAGGAACAGCGATCGCAAACAAATCACTTTTCTGTAAAACTCCAAACACCATTCCAGTTATCCGGAACACCCCCCGTCATCAATTGCTCAATTCTCCCCAAATAAAGGAGAGCAGCTTTATCAGAAGAATTTACAGCAATCACCTTCTCAAAACTTTCTCTCGCAGCTTCCAGTCGATCTTTGTGCCGATATAATTCCAATCCTTCCTCAAAATCCAGTTTGGTTTGCAACTTGAGAAATCTGACATCCTCATGTTCTGCATCCAACACCTCATAAACCGCAATTGCCTCATTTCGTCCCTTCATAATCGCCCGATCTAAAAAGCGCAATTGATATTCATCGGCATTAGTTGAGTCGTCTAGTGCTTGCTGAGAAATCAACAGAGAAACGCCGTAAAACTTGGTTAGCCCTTCCAACCGTGCCGTTAAGTTAATACTGTCAGAAAAAGCATCACCCTGCATCCGGTTCTCTTCGCCTACCATGCCCAGCATCATGTGACCGACATGAATACCAATCCCACTCTGAATCGGTTGAGCACCGACCTGAAGTCGTCCCTCGTTGAATTGCTCAACAACTCTAAACATAGCAACGCCGGCCGCCAAAGCATCATTGGCTCCATCCGGGAAAACTGCCATCATACCATCCCCCAGAAACTTGACAATCAAACCATGATTGGTGCGAATTTCTGGACTAACTTGCTGCAAATAAGTATTGACAAAAGCAAAATTTTCTTTAGGGGTCATAGTTTCGGAAAGCGTAGTAAAGGAGCGAATGTCAGAAAACATTATTGCCATAACTTTGCTGACGTGATCTCCTAATTGCACATCAGTAATGCTTTTCTTCCGTAGAAAACGCAAATATTCATGAGGAACGAAACGACCATAAGCTGTCAGAAGCTGTTCCAAATTTTGATTTGCCCTGGTCAATTCCTTCTCTCGTGCTTTGACAGTATTGACCATGTGAGTAAAGACTCGTGCCAGTTGTCCTAGTTCGTCGCTGCGTTTAGCAACCTCTGTTAGTGCGTCGGGTTGAAAAGTATCTCGTTCCACCTCTGAGGCAGCACTGGTCACTTTACCCACCAGCTCAATGTATGCTGCTTGACGCAAAATTTCAGCTTTGAAAAGTCCTTCAGCTTCCTGTCGCTTGAGGAAATTCAAATAGGCATTTGAGTGATAGCGAATGCGAGCGATCAGTTCCATGCGATTTGGCAGTTTTACTAAATAGTCATTGGCGCCTAGTTCAAAAGCCTTAGCTTTGATAGTAGGGTCTTCTTTACTGGACAGCACAATCAGTGGAATATTGCAGGTGAAAGTGTCTTTGGAGCGTAGAAATCGGACTAACAGCAAGCCATCCATTTGGGGCATAACCAGGTCTTGCAGGATGACAGTTGGCTGGCACTCCTCCGCAATGTCAAAAGCTTGAGTCGGATCGCTACAGTAGTGAAATACGATGTCCTTTTCGGAAGCCAACATTCGATGAATGGCTTCATTAATAATGGGTTGATCATCAATCAATAAAACTGTTATTTGCTCGTGTATCAAAGTTGTCATAAGTGGTAAAAAGAAGAAAGCAGGTATACAGAGCGAGCTTTTAACTCATCCGTGTTTGACGTGTTATTAGATGTATTTACTTAATTAGCGGTTTAGTGTGAGATTTTGGCGGAGGGTAGTGCCGATCGCATCTGGTGATAAAACCTCTACAGCAGCCTTCACCTCTACCGCTGCTTTAGGCATTCCATATACCACACAACTGTCCTTATCTTGAGCAATCGTGTGCCAACCTTGAAGCTTCAATACGCTTAATCCCTCCGCCCCATCTCGACCCATTCCTGTTAGCAGAATCGCAGTTCCCTTGCGCGTCCAATGTTGAGCAATACTCTTGAAAAATACGTCAACTGATGGACGATAGGGATAATTGATCGGCTCTTTGGTGTAGCCAAGAGTCAAGTCCGGTTTTAAATACAAATGATCGTTAGTACCTGCCACTAAAACCGTCCCTTGTACTAATCGATCGCCCGCAACCGCAATTCTTATGGCCAATACTGTTTGTTGTCTCAACCAATCAACGAATCCACTAGAAAACTGAGCATCTACGTGTTGGACGATCGCGATCGCGGCACCAAAGTTAGCAGGTAGCTGCGAAAGGATGGTTGCTAATGCTTTCGGGCCACCTGTAGACGATCCGATCGCCACTAAGGGGATTGTAGATACAGTAGATAAAAGTCCACTTTGTCGCTCCAATTGAGAGGAAAGTCCACTTTGCCGCTCCAATTTAAGCGACGACGGAGACTTTTTTGCTTGTATCGTTGTTGAGGAAGGCTGTTTTAGCAGTTTGCGAATTCTGGCAACTTTAGCGAGTAGCTGGTTTGCTGTATTAGCGCTGTCTGCTCCACTCAAAACGGGCGTATCAACTGCATCTAAAGCACCGTGTCCCATCGCTTCATAAACTTGGGCAAGATTTTTTTCAGCACTGGCTGTAACAATCAGAATACGGCAGGGAGAGTGTTTCATAATCTGACGGGTTGCTTCTACTCCATCCATGACAGGCATCAACAAATCCATTAAGATCATGTCTGGGGGATCTTGAGCGCACTTAGCAACTGCTTCTGCTCCATCCCGTGCAGTCCAAATCACTTGGTACTCAGAAACAGTCTGCAAAACCCGTCGGAGTGCAGCAGTTGCGATCGCCAAATCATTAACAATTGCAATTCTCATCACCAAATCCCCCTAAATTAAACGTAAAACACGGATGAGTCAGTCGATCTTAGATTTTAGATTTTAGATTTTAGATTTACCCCACAATTAAATCAGGGCTCTTGAACTTTGGTCTAAATTTTTTATCTTTCCACGACAGGAGTAAGTGGCACGGTATCCGTTTTTGGGATGGGTCAAAAGCTTGGTGTCTATGCCTTCTTCCTTCTGCCTTCTTCATTCTACTTATCAACGCCCAATTAAATTCACGACGGCATCAATCAGGGTGGCATCATGAAAACTACTTTTAGTTAGGTAGTAATCTGCACCCGCTTCTAAGCCCTGAATCCGATCCTCCTCGTGATCGCGATAGGACACAATAATCACAGGAATGGAATACAAACGGGAATGGTTCTTCATTTGCTTCACCAGTTCAATCCCATTCATGCGTGGCATATCAATATCACTGATCACTAAATCGTAGTGGTTAGTCCGAACAGCATTCCATCCCTCCATCCCATTGACAGCAATATCCACGCTATAGCCGCGATTTTCTAGCAGCTTACGTTCCATTTCCCGCACCGTGATCGAGTCATCCACAACCAAAACTTTCTTGCGTTTGTCTTTAACAACTTCCATTACCTCGCCTCCCACCTTTGCTAATCGTCCGGCGTTGAGGATAGCATCGATCGATCGCACCAGATCCGATACATCAACGATTAGAATCGGCGAGCCATCTCCCATTATAGATGTTGCACTAATATCAGGCACTTTGCCCAAGCGGGGATCGAGTGGTCGAACCACTAATTCGCCCTCACCTAAAAACTTGTCCACCACCAAACCATAGGGATTAGATTGATCGCTAATCACAACCACAGACAACGAACCTGGATTGGGCGGTGGCGCAGGTAATTCTAGAACTTGATGGGCAGCGATTAAACCAATATTTTGTTGATTCATCGTAAAGTATTGGCGATTTTCCACCTCCGAAATGTGCGATCGCTCCACCATGACGATCTGATCGATGCGAGCCAGCGGCACCGCATACGGTCTGCCAGAAATTTCCACCAACAGCGTGCGAACCACCGACAGCGTTAGTGGAAGTTGAAAGTGGAAACTCGTTCCTTTGCCAAATTGAGACATGGCACGCACCGTCCCACCCACTTCCTGTGCCATACTTTTAGCAATATCCAGACCCACACCTCTTCCAGAGATTTCGGTTACCTGTTTAGCGGTGGAGAATCCAGGTAAAAACAGAAACTCCATCAATTCAGCATGGGTGAGCTGGGCTGCCATTTCCGAAGTTGCCAGGTTTTTGTTAATCACCTTTTGGCGCAACTGCTCTGGATTGATACCTCGCCCATCGTCGGAAATGGTAATTGCTAGCATTCCACCTCGATGAAATGCCTCCAGTCGAATCATACCCACCGCCGATTTTCCAACAGCAGTCCGTTCATCTGGTAGTTCAATTCCGTGATCCGTTGCATTTCGCAAGATATGAGTCAGAGGAGCTTCCAGCTTTTTGAGAATGTCGCGATCGACCGGCGTTGCCTTACCTACAATTTCTAACCTAACTTGCTTATTCAACTTGCGTCCCAAGTCGCGGATCATGCGCGGAAAGCCTTGTACGCCATCCACAAACGGACGCATATGCGAGGTAATGACTTCCCGGTAGAGGCGATCGGACAGGTTAGCAGTCCGTTGGGCATATAGCTCCAGTTCCCCCAAGCGCTCGCCCAGAAAATCTAGACACTCTTGTTCTTGGTTTCTTGCTGCTTCTAGGTATTCCTTTCCTTCTGGCTGATAGACACCGCGCTCAAGGCTATCCTGCAACTGTTCTAGCGTTCTGGAAATTTCGACCATCCGCCGTTTCAGGGACATCATGGAGTCTGCATAGGGTTGCAGCCAGTTCGCTTCAATCAGTGACTCACCTGCGAGCCCCATAATTCGATTTAAGTTCTCAGCACTGACTCGCACTACGCGATCTTGAGTAGCCGCGTGTTCTGATGCTGAAGAGGAAGATTTACCCCGCTCTGGACTTTCCTGCACCATCACGCCTGATGGCGATGATTCAGCTCGATCGATCGCGATCGCGGTATATGAAGATGTGGACTGAATGCTAGATTGGTTGGAAATTTCTACAGATGATTCGGAAATTGTAGAAGCGACTGAAACACGGGACTGAGAAACTATATTTTCCTCTTCTCCATCTCTAACTCTCGCGCGATCGAGTTTGGGTACAGCTTCCGGGGTCAAAATAGCAGCGATCGCCCCTCTTGTTATTTCAAATTCGGCATTATGTTCTGCTAACCAACTCGCTAATTCTACATCACTTACTTGACCGATACCTTCGAGCAAATCCACACCCTGAAGCAGCACATCGACACAATCGGGATTCAGTACCACTGTCTTGTTCTGTGCTGCCACAAAACAGTCCTCCATCACATGAGCTATATTGACTAACGCATCGAGTCCAACTATGCGGGCAGCCCCCTTAATCGAGTGGGCGGTTCGCATTAATGTTTCCAATACCTGCGTCGATTGAGAATTGCTTTCCAATGCTAGCAATCCCTCATTCAAGATAGCAACCTGTGCTTCTGCTTCCAGGCGAAATAAGTCCATCATGGAGTCATCGCCAGTCAGCGTCGCTGTTACATCTGGGGGTGCTGTAGGCGTTGTTTTTGTAGTATCCAGTGCCGCCGACACAACTGCGGGTGCTGTAGAGGTTTTTGTAGTATCCGCTGCCGCTCTTACATCTGGGGGTACAGTAGGCGTTGTTGTGATAGTGGGGTTGGAGGAAATGGCGATCGCCCTTTCTTCGTGTCCTGCGTTATCAGAAGGGATAAGTTCAGAAGGGACAACTAAAGTTGTCTTCGGTACAGACTCAGAAGATGTCGTCTGCTCAGTTGTCTCCTGACTAAATGAAGACACATCAGTACCCCCTTCGTTCGCCTGAACTGAAGAAACAGCCATCATGTTAATAACTTCAGAGGACAAGACGATCGAAATAGCTTTTTGAGTCGTTGCCAAATCCCAGGAATGCTCCCTCATCCACCGCTCCTGCTCCTCCTCTGTCACTTTGCTCATACCCAAAAGCAAATCGCCCGCATGAAGTAAGAAATCAATTTGCTCATCACCTAGGGTAACAGTCTTGTTCTGAGCGGTAATCAAACACTCCTTAATGAGTTGTGCCAGATGGGAAATCGCCTCCCTCTTTACAATTCGAGCAGTTCCCCATATCGAGTGGGCAGCCTGAATTGCTTGCCCAAGTTCGAGCATAGAGAATGGTTGCGTTTTGAGTATAGAAAGCACTTCCTTGAGGATGATGACCTGAGTTTCAACTTCCTGACGAAATAGCTCCAACTTCGAGTGATCGCTCATAATCCGCTCCGTGTTCTGCTACAAAATTTTGTGATTGAGGGTGTAGAACAACAATTCAGAATCAAGATAATTGACTTGATTGCCATGCCAATGAATAATTCCCTGGGTGTAAGCCTCAGTGGCTTTAGTAATCACAATAGGGGCATCTCGTAATTCATTTAGGTGGAAGCGGTAAACTCCATGAACTTCATCAACCGGAAATACCCACTTATCGTTTCCCTGCCCTGCCATCATCATTCGTTTGGCATTGGCGGATGTGACAGTGGAGGAAGTCTCCTTAGCCGGTTCTAAATTCAACAAATGACTCAGGGAAGCACAAAGCAACGTTTCCCCCCGAATGTTCACCAGTCCCAAAAATAACTCGTTGCTGCGATGGGGCAGGGGTTGAATGACACAAGGAGGGGTGACTTCTTGCAGAATTCGGACGGGAAGAGCTAATCGCTCATTCCCAAGTCGAAAGATCATGACCGAAATAGCTTCCGCTGTATGGATGACTATTTCATCGCCTTCTACATCCTCGTGGTCTACGGGTGTTTCTGCCAGAATATTAAGCCACTCGTCTAAGTAATTCAGTGGTGGTTCGCGTTCTAGCAAACTATCGCCAGCTTCTGCATAAACTGGGCATTCATAGCAATGTATCACAGTTGCTAATTGACCGCATGACCGATCGCCCATGACCCCAATTTGATTCCAGCAGTCATTCAGGGAGCTTTCTACAGTCAATGGTTCACTCCAAGGGTTAGTCATAACTAATTTGGTTGTTAAGTAAATCCACCTAATTAAACGTAAGGTCGGGATAAAAAGTTTGCTGTATAAGCATTCTTCACCTCGCTCTTCTTCCTTATTCCTTCTATAGCGGTTCTCAAGCGTTGTGAGGTATGGGGGCGAGTCCTATGCCAATGCCCAATGCCCAATGCCCAATGCCCAAAGAGCACCTCATGTTACTGAGAAAGGCTATAGTTAATCGTCTTTAGCGATAAGTCTTAGAGCGGGAGATCTCTTTCCGTAATCCTTGGGCTGCATCATCCAGTTGTTCCAAGACACTATTCGTTTCACGTAAAGCATCCACTGTTTGATGAGAAGCTTGACCGAGTTGCTCCATTGCCTCGCTAATTTGCTGCGCCCCCTCCGATTGGTCTTCAATGCTTTGACTGACTTGTTTAAATCGAGGTGGCAAACTCTGTACTTGATTGATGACTTTCGCCACTTGGTCGCTAATCTTGCTGACTCGATCTACACTATTGTTCACCGAGTTGTTGAATTTATCCATTTCCATCACACCAACCGTAACCGCCGATTGCATATCTTTTACGATTTGCTCAATTTCGAGCGTAGCGACTGCCGTCTGATTGGCAAGCCGTCGAATTTCTCGCGCAACAACCGCAAAGCCGGCACCATATTCTCCCGCTTTTTCGGCTTCAATAGCTGCATTCAGTGACAGGAGGCTGGTTTGGTCTGAGACCTTTGTGATTGTGGTCACAACATTGCTGATGTTTCCGGCTTTTTTATTCATCACTCCTAGTTTGGAAGAGATAGAAGTCGTTGCCTCCGCCAGTTGCCTCATGACATTTTCCATCTCGGCGAGTTCATCCTGACTGTCGTTTGCAGAGATGGCGGTTGTTTGAGCCATCCCAGCAACTTGTTCCATTGTCTTTACCAAAGTTCTGGAGGTTGCAGCAATTTCCTGTGCAGTGGCGGTGACTTCATTAGTGGAAGCAAGTTGTTCAGCAACAGTGGCCTCCAATTCTTTACCAGATGCTGCAATTTGAGTTGCAGAGGTTGTAATTTGCACCACTGACTGTTGCAAGCTCTGAATCAGCGCATTACTGAGAAATCGTCCTAAAAGAATTGCTATGCCAGGGCCGAGCAGCATAGCCACAATTGTCCAAAACTGTGATTGGCTAATAGCTTGAGTTGCATTTTTTTCGGCTAGANTAGCAGTGTTTTCATTCATTCTCAGTGCTTCTAGAATCGCTGCGGTTGCAATATCAAAAGAGGCACGATTTGTCTTGGCACGATCGCGTAGCTGCTCGAAAACACTAGCGGCGTTTCGAGCCTTTGCTATTTCTATAGAGTTATTTGGATTTTGACCCAGCAACTCCACTTGTCTGGAGGGATGCAGAATTCCTAAACTTTCAAATTGCTGGTTGAATTTGAGAAAATCTTCATGATCGCTTTTCCATCTATTCCAGTTACTCTGGAGGTTTTTATAGTTTCTATCCTCTTCTTCCGGTCGAGCAGTTGCTTCATACTGCTTAAACCCTTCATCGATCTGATTCCAAGCTTTTTTGATTCGCTCTAACTCAGCTTGTCGTTCCTGGGCGGTTAGTCCAGCAACCAATAAAGCTCGTTCTGACGATTCAATCTGGGTTTTGCCTTCGTTGACTTTCCACAATCCAACCAGGCTCGGCAAACTATTATTGCTTAATGTATCGATGTTACCACTTAAGCGCACCGTAGAGATTAAGCCCACTAGCGCTACGATAAGAACCAATGCTCCCATGAAATTGAAAGCGGTCTTAATGCGACTTTGTAAAGATTGATCTTTGAACACGTTATTCACCATAAATACTGCCTCATTGTTATCCACATAATTGGGTATTTTGCTGTATCTTCTGAACTCGCTGCTTAAGAATTTCTGCACCCACAAAATCGCCCCGATGTTCTTTCAAAAGAGATAGATGTATCAAGGCTTCGTAGCAAGTAGGATTAAGGTAAAGTGCTTTCTGAAAATATCGTTCAGCTTGAGCATTTTCATTTTTTGCTTGATACAACGTACCCAGTAAAGTATAGGCTTCAAAATTAGTAAAGTTGCCCGCCAAATATTCTTGGCAATGATTAATTGCCTTTTCTACTTGCCCGATATCCGCTAATTGTCGAGCCAGTTCCAGCCCCCAATGAGTTTTTGTGCTGCTTCCTTTATCTGTTGATTGGATTGCTTTAGAAGGCAATTGAGAAGTTGACTGACGGGTAACGATCGCGGTAGAGGAGGTATTGCGTGCTAGAGTTCGGGGCTGTTCAATCTGGGTTATGTGATTTTTGTTCAACGCTAAGCTTTGCTTTAATTCAGTAGATACTGAAGTCTCTATCAATGGCGACTGCAATTGAATGATATCAGATTTTCGGTACGCAAATGTAAAGGATTGTCGAATCGACATAAAGGGATGGCTGGGGACTTTTCCGGTTTCAGCCGCTCCGACGAAAAGTAATCCGTTCGGAAGTAACAAACGATCCAGAGTATTGAAGACTTGAGTAGAAGCAGTGGGTTCCAAATAAATTAATAGATTACGACAGAAGATAATGTTATACTTGGTTTCGGCATCAGAAAACACATCTAAAAGGTTGCCCTGGCGGAACTTAACTATATTCCGAACAGGTGCAATGACTTCATAGCCGGCTACAGTTTGTTGAAAATAACGATCTCGATCAATCCAGTCTTCGCCCCGAAATGAGTTCTTCCCATAAATGCCTCGCTGCGCTTTGACGATCGCCTGTTTGCTAATATCGATCGCATCAATGCTGAACCGATTTACAGACAAACCTGCCTCCAGTAGCGCGATCGCCATTGAATAAGGTTCTTCGCCACTAGAGCATGGTACGCTTAACAGACGCAGTTTGGTCGAACCTGATTTCTTTAACCATTCAGAGCGGACGTAGTTGATGAGNAAATCAAATGGTTTGCGATCGCGAAAAAACCAGGTTTCTGGAACTACAATTTTTTCAATGAGTTCTTCTAATTCTTGGGTTGAAATTTGTAAAANTTTGAAATAGGTATCTAAATCGGGTAAACCACAAGCTGTTTGACGAGTTTGGACGGCTTTGCCAATTTTGTGAGNGCCTATGATATTAGCGGCAATTCCAATATTTTGACTTAACAAGGTTTCAATTTTTGCTAGGCTCATCAGTATTCGGCTCTCCTACTGCTAAATAAAGGTGTCGTGCATCAGTGAATAGCTGATCCAGGTGAATCCGCTGAATCATGCCGTTTTGATCGAGAATCATTCCGCCTAAGTAAGGTGCTACGTTCATGCGAGCATCGGAATTTACTAATTCAGTTTCTGGCTTATTCAATGTCTTGATTACTCGTTCCGCCATCAATCCAAGGTATTGCAGCCTATTATCATTAGTGGAAGAGCTGACCATAATAATCCGCGTACTCAATTTAAAGCCGCTTGGTTTCCCCTGAATCAGATGGCAAAGGTCAATAACAGGTGCGATTTTACCTCGGTAGTTAAACAATCCTGCGATATACTCCGGTACATGATTGATCTTCCTGAGAGGAACTCTAGGAATTACTTCTACCACGCGAGAACTCTCGATGGCATACGAATCTTTTCCAATATAGAAGAGTAACATTAACATGGTAAGACCCGTTGCTTTCTCAAATAGTAAGTAAAAATACAGAAGCTTTGAAGTTAAAATTTATACACGAAAAAGTTTAAAATCTACTAAGTTTTTGACTGTAGTTGGGAGCATCTCACTTTTGCACCCCAGCTAGAAATAGGAGTTTGGAGACACGAAGCAGGAGGCAAAAGGAAGAAAGAAGAAGCCAGAAGAAGTATTTTTACAAATATGAGGTTCTCCCTGTAGTACCCAATATAGTCAATATTAAATGTTACACTCATTCCCTAGAAGTGTCAAGGATATTCGGGACATTTTGACCAAAAATGGCGAGCTAGTTCTCAACACCTGTCTTTTCAATTATACTACTTAATGTAATGCTCCAACTTGAAGAATGTAATCAATGCTTCAAGTGGTGTATCTTCGGCGGTAGGAGTCCTTGAATCCATCTCTTGAATCGTTGTCGGATTTAAATATTGAAAGACCTCATAAGTCAAAACTTGAATTGCGTCTGTTGGTAAATGTTCAATCTCACGGGCATATCGAGTTAGCCGTGACTTGGCAAAGCTGATTTGGAAGCGAGCACGCCTCAGAAGGCGCTGCCGGATATTCTCATAAAGTTCTGGATTCTCCGAAGCCAAAGTTTTATGATTTAATAAGATGGGAATGATATCAGGATTTTCTTCTAAGAACAAAAGACTACCTTCTCGCTCATAGGCTGCTACTCCTTCCATTCCCAATGCTCCAATATCCGCTAAGGTAATAATTATCGCTAGAGGTGATAGAGGTTTGCTGGAGTTATAAAGAGCAGGTTGATAAATCGCTTGCTCGGATGGCTCGTATATGCAAATGGTGGCTTCGATTGCGTCTCGAATAATCAATAAATCTGCATCCGAGAACCGTGCAAGACTATTTAGATTCTGTTCGTCTTGCTGTTGATTTAGGATGTTAATGTATTCAAACAGCTTCTCAATTGTTGCTGTCTCACTTACACCCATCTCACGTCGTCTGGACTTGTGAGGTTGGGTTTCAGGAACAAAAAGTTGCAGCATATCATGGGCAGTTGCACAAATATCTAGTAGGAGTTGCATTCGTGTCATATAATCTGGCGCAGCATTGTCCTTTAGGGAGATTTCCCAATAAGGACGGATTGCTTGAAAAATAATGTTCGCTCGGCGCTGTACGTTATTAATATGCTCGCGGGTGTGATAGTAAAGCTGCTTTTGAGCAATTTCTTGATCGAACTCCTGAAGAACAAAGTTTTTGAGCCTAGCAATCGCTTCTGCAAACGTAGTCGGCACCCCTTCTAAGTTTTCCTCAGAGTGGTCTTGCGATTTAAAATTTGGAGAATTTAACGAACTCATGTCAGGTCAACTCCAAAACTACGTTGACAAAATTTATTTTGTTAGCAGCTACTCTCTCTATAAACTTGTAAACACAAACAGAGTGTAATAAATTATATGAACTTCGACCAGTGCCGTCGGATTCAGGCGTAATAGACTATTTTTAAGCTACTTTAACTTTCCCCATCTCACTAATAATTAAAAATATTTATAAATGAATAATTTTAGATGCTTTTTTGTCTATGTATAATTTATGAGTTTAGCAATTAGGGAACTTACGAGCGATTAACGGATGATGGTTTAACCCAGTGGCATCCGGCATTTTTGCAGTTACGTAAAAGTTTAGAGGAATGCGCTCAGAAGTATCGAGGTTTCTGCCAGAGGTACAAGGGGAAAGAGACACCCGCAAATAAAAAGTCTCACTGGGGAAACAAGTGACTCGCTGGTTTCTCCCTTTTTCTGCCTCAGAACCAGATATCCGAAGAATCCGTTTTACAGGCAGTTGTAGAGCAGTTTATCCAGGCGAATTAAGAAGCGTCTGATGGGCGAACAAGGGCGGTTGGTGTCAATAATCCTAACTGGTATGTATTATGATTCACACTTTTCTCCCATATCTATAATACTCTTCCAAAATTCTCATGCTCTCCTTTTGCCCTTTTTGATTACTCATCCCTTTCGTCGCCTCGACCGCCCTATTATGAACACCCCAGTTCCCCCCCGCGACTAACTCCAACGCCTCCTCTGAAAGTTCTCCGCCTTCGACATCCATCCCTGCTGCCTTATAGGTTTCTGCGGCTTCTTGGGGGGTAAAGTCGTAGCCATATTTTGTTCCCACTTCTGCAATGGAGTGAGCAGCATCCATCAGCATGGATTCATCTTCTTTGCCCTCAATAGCTTTGAGGAAGTCTTGTTGCAAGGCAGCATCGGTATTGATTTTGGCGAAAAATTCTCTACAAGATTGTTGCCTCATTTGAATTTTACCTTATTATGTGTAATGTGTGGACTCGCGGAAGGATGATTGTTGATACTGCGCTGACAAAAATTTATCCCCTTAGCGGGCGGGATTTATTTCTTTAGAGGGATGACTATTTCTATAATAGTCTACTCACAGTCTAATTCAAGCAAAGGGAGGGCATTTTTTTAGGTCTTTAAGAAAATTTGATATTTGTAGCTATTTTGTTAAGATTTGATGCAATCAAAAATTTTGAACTTGCTCACAAGTTCTTTCTATCCGCCACAGATTTCCCTTTCGCGTGAAGCGATCGCTCACCTCATTAATGATCAGTTTTAATCAACCGCGCTTGTACCACCAGAAGTGATCGCCTCTGAAGGTGCGGGTACCCTCAATCTGGAGTCCTTCTTCTTGAGGGTTTTGGGGCCTAATATGACCAGAGTATTAACTTTTATTTATGTTTGAGCGGTCAATTTTTATTAAATCTTTATCCAAAAGAGTGGGTAGGAGAGCAAAAATGGGAATAGTATAAACAAACAGCAGATGTCAATCGGCCATTAGATAAACGAGCGCTGGTGCAGCTAGCGATCGTACTCCCCAAGGTGAGATGCCGAAAGACAACGCAAAGCCCTGACCAGTTTGAAATTGGCAGGCGCGGTGACTCGGAGGAACCCCTGTAAAAGGCATTGATTAGCCACTGGGAAGCGATCGCGCTCTGACAGAAAAACCTACAGCAGCCTTTTCCACCGAATTTCATCTCTCAAAATCCCAACAGCTTTTCGATTATGCTAGAGCGATCTAATAATGACTTACTTAATCGATTTCCATACTTCTAAACAAGTAATTAAAAGCAATAGCTTTTTGCCGTTAGATGCACCGAATACGGTGTGGATGGTAAAGGGTGGAGCAATGGCAGTGTTCGCGATCGCCTCTACCAATGGTAGCCCACAGGGAGCGCGACGCTATCTGTTCGATATTGCACCAGGAGACGTGTTGTTCGGTATCGCAACCGTATTTGAAGGTCAGTCTCACCAATTAATTGCTGTTGCTTACGAGGAAACCCATTTAGTATCGATCGCTCTGGTAGATTGGATAGGTCAGGTAATAGCCGATCACAATGGCACGCGGGAGTTGCTTCTTCAGCCGTTGCGACAGTGGAGCGATAGCTTAGCCGCAGTTATCCGAGATGCAGATATTTCACTCAATGCTATTAAGGTAGACGGGCTAGATACTTTAGAGTTGGTTAGTGAGTGCCTGGAGCGATTCCATGCTGATTTCTTGCTGTGCCTGCACCAACTCGACCAAACAGAAACTCTAACGCGCTCCGATCAATTTCGTTCGCGCCTGCGACTCAATCAAGAGGCGAGCGATCGAGCGCTTGGCAATCTCACTGCTATTTTTCGCCGTAAAGAAGCAGAATTTTTTCAAGAAGGAACAGCCTTATTAATTGCGGCGGGGGCGGTGGGTAAAGCGATGGGCATTGAGATTCGCCCTCCGGCGCGATCGGAAGACCCCACGCGCGTCAAAGACCCCCTAGAGGCGATCGCGCGATCGTCCCGAATTCGGACTCGTCGAATCATTTTGCGGGGTGCTTGGTGGCAGTTTGACTCTGGCGCAATTTTGGCATATACGGCGCAGGATGAACGTCCGGTTGCTCTGCTTCCGGTAGCTGGCAATCATTACGAAATCTTCGATCCCGAACAAAAGCAGCGCATTCCGGTCAATGCAAAGACGGCTCAGATGATTTCGCCAGTCGCTTATGTCTTCTATCGACCTTTCCCGCAAAAGATGCTGAAATCCCTACAAATTTTGAAGTTTGTTACTAAGGGGATACTGCGGGATGCGGCAACAATTTTAATCCTGGGTGCAATCATTGCCATATTGGGGATGGTAATTCCCCAAGCGACAGGGATTTTAATTGATACTGCTATTCCTAATGCTGATCGCGGATTGATTTTTCAAATTGGTTTAGGGTTACTAGCCATAAATTTTGGCAGCACGCTTTTAGACTTGGTGCAAAATGTCGCTACTTTTCGCGCTCAGNCGCTTGCTGAAGTGCAAACGCAAGCTGCCACTTGGGATCGGCTATTGAAGTTGCCCCCTCCTTTCTTTCGTAAGTACGCGCTCGGTGATTTGCAATCTCGCGTTTCTGGTATCAACCAACTTAACCAAATTCTGACTGGCACAGTAATGCAGTCACTATTTGATAGTTTGTTTTCACTCTTGAATTTGGGTTTACTGCTTTACTACAATGCTCAATTAGCATTGGTGGCGATCGCCGTTGCTGTGGTCAACATCGCAGTTACACTCTTTTCTTTCTTTGTTTCCCGCCGAAAAATGATTCCCCTGCAAGAAATTAGTGGGGAAATATCTGGNTTGACTGTGCAGTTAATCGGTGGGGTAACGAAGCTGCGAGTTTCAGGTGCGGAAGAAAGAGCCTTTGCCTATTGGTCGAAAAAGTTTGGGCAACAACTCAAGTTAATGCTCAGTACAGAAACCCTCGAAGATGTAGTAACGCTTTTCAACACGATTTTACCTACTGTCAGCTCAATAGCGATTTATGCGATCGCAGTATCGTTAATTGTCAAAGCGCAATCCCAAGGACAGACGGGGTTTTCTACAGGAACTTTCTTAGCGTTTAATTCAGCCTTCGGTACTTTTGTGAGTGGGGTTACGGGTTTGAGCGGCACAATTATTAAATTAATCGAGGTTAATGTTATTTGGGTTCGAGTTAAGCCAATTCTGGAAGCCAAACCGGAAGTTGACGATGACCAAACCGATCCTGGGCGGTTGGGGGGTGGAGTCAAGCTCGATCGCGTTAGTTTTCGCTATCGGGAAGATGGACCATTAACGCTGGATAAAGTGACAATTGAAGCCAAGGCCGGAGAATTTATTGCTTTAGTTGGGCCATCAGGAAGCGGGAAATCAACAATCATTCGGTTACTGTTAGGTTTCGAGCAGCCGGAAGAAGGGACACTTTTTTACGATGGTCAGGATTTATCGGGATTAGATATTTGGGCAGTGCGGCGACAATTGGGTGTGGTTTTGCAAAACGGGCGGATTAATAGTGCTTCAATTTTTGAGAATATTTCCAGTGGTGCATTAGTCACAATGGATGAATGTTGGGAAGCTGCAAGAATGGCTGGTTTTGCTCAAGATATCGAAGAGATGCCGATGGGAATGCACACGGTAATTTCGGAAGGGGGAACGAATTTTTCGGGAGGACAGCGCCAGCGTTTGTTAATTTCTAGGGCGTTGGTTTTGAAACCGAGAATTCTAATTTTTGATGAAGCCACTAGCGCTTTGGATAATCGCACTCAAGCAATTGTCAGTGAAAGTTTGGAACAGTTGAATGTAACCCGAATTGTCATTGCTCATCGTTTGAGTACGATTCGCAAGGCCGATCGAATTTATGTGATTGCGGCAGGACAGGTTTTGCAGCAAGGTAACTTTGAAGAGTTGATAGCACAACCAGGAATGTTTGCTGATTTAATGTCGCGACAAGTAGCTTAACGAGTCCTTGATTAATTGACTTGCTGCTGACAAGACTTGAGTTTCAGTTGTTTCACTGACACTAACAAGTAGCTTTATCCCTATAAAATATGGGTAAAGAATCTATTTATGTTATCTTTACATAATCTGTGACTCTGTAACATATATACCAGAGCCTTCATGGTCTGGTATTGGGTCGGTGTGAGTTGTTTTTCTAAATGGTTCTGGTAAAATTGAGGAAACATAATTATCTAGATGGGGACTTGACAAGAAAGAGTAATGGGGAGCATCCCACTTTTCCAGTCAGTATAAATACTCACACAATTGTCTTGCTAAGCTGATGGCATAATAGAAAGCAGATAAATTACCATAATCCAAGTTCGCATGACCCCAGAAGAACGGCAGAAGATCAAAATAAATCTCCAAGAAATAGCAGAGATCCTTTATAAGAATACCCCAGTAGACAATCTACAAAGCTTTGAATCCGTAGAACTGAGTCAAGCGTGAACATTTAATTCAGACAGTAGCACCAGAAATTAGCGGTTTTTTTTTAACTCGGCGGGGGGAAAAGGTTCGGGGAGAAAAAGAACCCTAAAAAGTTGTGTAGGAGAAATAACTCTATCGAGTAAACAAGCCCAAAGGCTGGGAGTAAAGAAGGGAAGTCGTCTGAGTCCTAATTTGGAAAAATGTTGTTTATTATTAGTGGGAAATGAATCCTTTGCCAATGCCGAGAGAGACCTCAAAATGTTGACAGGCATTTATGTACCACACAGTACACAACATCGACTATTAGAGCGTTACGAATTCTCCTCGGCTCAAGCTACGGAGCAAGTAGAAGCATTGAGTATAGACGGAGGAAACGTCAGACTGAGAACTCCTTTAGGAGAGGAAAGTATCTGGAGGAACTATAAGGCGGTTAAAGTACATAGTCCAGTAGGGGCAGCTTTTTTCCAAAATAATCCAGATTTAGTGGCATGGGTAAATAGCCAACCTCAAAGTGAAGCGATAACCTGCTTGGGAGATGGTCATGATGGGGTGTGGAATCTGTTTAAGCAAATTGGGACTATTGAGCAAAGAACAGAGGTACTCGATTGGTATCATTTGATAGAAAATCTACATAGAGTAGGAGGTTCGCTCAAACGACTGAGGAGAGCGCAAAACCAACTGTGGCAAGGAGCAACAGTAGAAGCCATAGCTGAGTTTATAGGAGTTAGAACTCAAGGGAGTAAAAATTTCCAGAATTATCTCCGAAAACATCAGTCAAGAATCCCCGATTACCAGAATTATCAACAGCAGGGTATTGACATTGGTTCGGGAGCTGTAGAGTCTTTAATTAAACAGATTGGAGCAAGAATTAAGATTGTAGGTG
>LCrCPGB2_illDRAFT_1000010_pt1 | contig 18260 bp, 17 predicted proteins | sample LigCruGreenButte_FD_10705 | JGI IMG/M metagenome (IMG submission 10705)
GTGAGGAGCAACGTGGCCGACGAGGCCGCGAAGAGCACCGCCCCGACGGCGAGCGCCGCGACCTTGGAGCGCCCGTCCAGGAGGTAGGCGACGGGCAACTGGAGCAGCATTACCATGAGGCCGTTGCCGGCGAGGAAGAGCCCGATCATAGCTTCCGGCACGTCGAGGGAGTTCCTGGCGTAGACCGGTAGGGCCTGCCAATCCTGCGTAAAGATGTAGTACAGGAGGAACCCGACTGCGAGCAGGACCACGAACGGTGAGTCCGAGAGCGCGGCGCGGAGCTTCGATAGGTGGACCGTCGAGGAGGAATGCCCCTCCACCCTAGGCAGCGACTCACGAACGAGCAGGGCCAGAAACACGAGGACGGCGAGCATAAGCGCGGCAGTGCCGGCGAACATGACCTTGTAGATAATACCGGAGTCCCCCGCCGAGGCCGCGATGAGACCTGCTGCGATGGGACCAGAGGCCCACCCGATGTTCCCACCGACCCTCACCAGGCCGTAGGCTCGGGCCCTGAGATGCGGGGGGGCGACGTCGGCGACCATGGCGTTGCGGGCGGCATCAAAGGAGGACGAACCTACGAGGCCTGCTAGTATCGAGACCGTCAGGTATTCCCAGAAGCCCCCGACGAAAGCGAAGCCTAGGAAGACTACTGCGCTCCCCAAGAGTGTCGCGAGCATTACGGGCTTGCGACCGTAACGGTCGGCGAGCGGACCGGAGATTAAGCCGGAGGCTACACTCGAGGCGGCCAGGGCTGCCAGGCCGACTCCCACTAGGGAGAGCGGAATGCCGACGAAGTTGTGGAAGTAGATGGTGGAGAACGGGTAGTAGAGTCCCTGCCCGAACCGGAAGACCAGCATCGCCACCAGCAAGAGCCAGACCCGCCGGTCGAACTTACCTAACGCCGCGCCCGCCTTCTTCAACACCCGACGATGATACCCGTCAACATCCCGCAAGCTGGTTAAGGATCCGGAGATAATGAACACCGCCTACTGTCACAACGGGAACAACTTCGGCGTCTACGCCCGCGTGTTCGAGGGTGGCCGCGTCGGCCGCGACGATCGCGTAGCGCTCGTCTAGGCTTCACTGGAGGCTTTTGCCTCCTCCGCTCTACCGCGTGGTGGTTCGGCGATGGAGAGTTTCAGCCTCCCATCTCCTGAGCGAGCGTATACCCAGAGCCAGATGAGGAGGCTGCCGACGATGGTCGCGGCGGGGTCGAGCAGGCCAGCCTCTGGGCCAAAGGCACCACCCGTGAAGAGAGGAGGACCGCCCTGCTCGATGGAGACGAACGTCGCGCCTAGGGGCTCTAGACCGCTGACCGGGAAGCCGAAGACGTTGCCCTGGAAGAAGTTCCACGTGATGTGCAGCCCGACGGGGATGGCGAGGCGGCCGGTCAGGACGTAACCCGTCCCCAGAAGGAGCCCCGCGAAGGTTATGCTGAGTGTGCTGATCAGGCTCGCGTTGGGGTTTGCCAGGTGGAGCAGGCCGAAGAGGGCTGACGAGAGCACCCACGCGAGCAGGATCGCCGCCCGGGGGCCTAAAGACGGGAAGTTGAGCCCCTCGGCCATGTTCTGCAACTGGTACCCCCGAGAGAGCAACTCCTCGTAGAAGCCCACGCACACGAACACCACGAGGGGCAGGAGGATGGCTAAAGCGAAAGGCCTGCTGTTACCGATGGTCTCGAAAGTGCCGGTGACGGTTATCCAACCCGCGGCCAGTTCCACGAAAAAGATCGCCGCCATCAGTAGGGCGCCCAGGGCCAGACCGAAGCAGAACTCCAGCCACCAGACCCGGTCGAACCGTAGCCCGAAGCCGGAGAACGGCCGGCGGTCGAAGAAGCGCCCCGCGAGCCACACGCTGGCAACCGCCGCGATAAGGGAGGCTGCGACGTAGCTCGTCGTCCGAAAAGCCGGGGAGGCGGTAGGCGTACCGCCAGGGTCCTCTCCGAGGCCCGTACCCTCCAAGATCACGAGAGGCGCGAGGCCGAAGAGTGCCACGAGCACCACAGCGCCGTTGCTGAAGATCACGTACTGGAGAAGCACGCGCCAGAACGCACGCAGACGTCTCTCCCGCTCGCTGAGAAATGGGTTCGTCAAGAGCTCGCGAACCTTTCGTGCCTCGCTAGATCGTGACAGGAACGGTGCAGAACGCTCTCTCCGGGTCGACTAGATTTCTCAAGGTGCGCCGCTTTCACGCGTAACCGCAGCGAGCGACCGCCTCTTTGAGTTGTCTGCGAGCGCCGGCGTAGAGCGGCTTGCCATGGGTCATGACTACGGTGTCAAAATCTTCTGAGAGCAGCCTCTCGGCCGAGCGCTTTGCCTGCGGAGGATCAGTGCAAGCGGCCTTCATGCCTCCGACCTGGACCTTACGCAACGGGACCCCAAACGCGTCACCGGTGACGAGGAGGCCGTCCTCGTCCCGCAGGAGTGAGGTGTGCCCGAGGGTGTGGCCCGGCGTGGGGACCACGCGGAAGCCCGCTACCACGTCTCCCTCGTGTACCACACGGTCTACAGGGACCGTCGGGAGCTTCTGAAAGCGGCTGAAGAAGCGGAGGAGAGCACCGCTTGCTGAGTCCGGTTCGCGCCTGCCGGAGACGATCTCCGCTTCGTGTCCCGGCGCCACCACTTCCGCGTCCGGCGCCCACGCCAGCACGCCTGGCAGACCGCCGACGTGGTCCGGGTGGTGATGGGTGATGTAGATGCGCTTCAGGTCCTCCGGCCTCCCCCCGAGCCCGGATAGGGCTTCCCGGATGCGGCCCGCGCTGTTTCCCAGGCCGGTGTCAACAAGCGCGAAGCCGTCGCGATCTTCGAGGAGCAGGACCGAGATCGCGTTGGACATCCCGATCGCGTCTACTCGGTATACCCCCGATGCTACACGTTCCGGCGTGGTCATACTTGCGGAGCCCTCCTTGCCGATCCGGCGTCGCGACCGTGACACGCAAAGAGGGTACCATCGTACTCGCACTTTTGGCCTTTCCTCTGACGCAAGTTCATCCTTTCACCGGGCAAACTTTTTTCTCTGCTGGCTAGCTCCGAACGGTCGTGCTTGAGCCGAAAGCCGGACGATCGGCCTCCAGCTTTTGGTAGGAGTGGGTTCCGGTACGTCTTTGCGCGTTTGCGGCGGGCCGGTGTAAGGTATGGGTGCGGCGACCAGGTTGATCAGGGAAGGGGTTATCATGGCTACGGTGATCGGGGTTCCGAAGGAGGTCAAGGACAACGAGAGACGGGTCTCGATGCAGCCGGACGGGGTCACCGAGCTGGTTCACCACGGGCACGAGGTGGTCGTCGAGGCGGGGGCCGGAATCGGGGCCGGCTTCGAGGACGAAGAGTATGAATCGTGCGGGGCGCGCGTAGTCGGCACCCCCGACGAAGTCTTTGAGGCGGCTAGCCTGATAGTGAAGGTCAAGGAGCCGGTGCCGGAGGAGCACCACCGCTTCCGGGAGGGACAGGAGCTCTTCACATACCTGCACCTCGCCGCGGACAAGGGCCTCACTGAGTTTCTCACGGAGCGGAAAATCAACTCGATCGCCTACGAGACGGTCGAGCTACCCGACGGCAGCCTGCCTTTGCTCACCCCGATGAGCGAGGTCGCGGGGAGGATGGCGGTGCAGGCGGCGGCGCACCACCTGGAGAGCACGCAGGGCGGCGCGGGCCTGCTCCTCGGCGGCGTGCCGGGGACACCGGCGGCGAGGGTCACCATCGTCGGTGGCGGGGTGGTGGGGACGGAGGCCGCCAAGATAGCTCTAGGTATGCGGGCCATCGTCAGCGTCCTGGACACCAACTCCAAGCGCCTAGCGTACCTCTCCGACATCTTCGAGGGCAGGGCGGATCTCGTTATCCCCAACAGGGCTCGTACGGCCGCTTATGTGAGGGGGGCGGACGTGGTCATCGGCGCGGTCCTCGTGGCCGGGGCGAAGGCGCCGAAGATAGTAACCCGCGACATGGTAGCGAGCATGAGGGACGGTAGCGTTATAGTGGACGTCGCCGTGGACCAGGGCGGATGCATCGAGACGAGCCGCCCGACGACCCACTCGGACCCGACCTACGTCGAGGAGGGCGTGGTCCACTACTGCGTCGCCAACATCCCCGGTGCGGTCGCCCGCACCTCGACGCTCGCCCTTACCAGCGTGACGCTCCCGTACCTCGTCGAGATCGCCGACAACGGCGTGGAGGGCGCGGCACAGAGGGACCCGACGCTAGCCAAAGGCCTCTCGACCCTGCGTGGCAATCTCGTCTCCGAACCCGTTGCCCAGGCCCACGACCTCTCTTTTGAAACCGTGGAGGAGCTACTCAGCAGCTAGAAGGCCTCGTAGCCGAAGATATGTGTTCGGACGACTACAAAAACCGCTTGCGGGTGCGCTTGAGAGACAGACCACCTCCTCTACGCGATCGGCAAGAGAAAGGGGACCGATGAGGTTCGACGTTCCGATTGAGGAGGCGACGCCACTGATCGAGGAGGCGCGCGCGTTGCTCGATGGTCCGGCCGAGGACCTGATCTCCGAGCATGGGCGAGACCACGGGCACGAGCCAAACCAGAACCCCGACGGCACCCTCGCCGGCCACGTCCGCGAGTTCAAGCACTCCATGCACCGTCTGGGCGCCGATGTCGGGCTCTACGCCCCGAACATCTCTAAACGCCTCGGCGGGCGTGGTACGTCTCTGCGCTCTTCGATGTACCTGCAAGAGGAGGTCTATAAGCGCGGCTTCCAGGGACAGCAGTGGATCCTCGCCTGGACCGATGGCCCGAACCCTATGATCGAGGAAGCGACCGACCGCGCGGTAGAGGAGTTTGTCGAGCCGCTCATGAGCGCCGAGATCACGACCGCCTTCGCCCAGACCGAGCCGGAGGCGGGCTCGGACGCCACGAGCATGCGGACGACCGCCAGGCGCGCAAACGGCGACTGGATCGTAACGGGCCACAAGCACCTGATTACAAACGCACTCTTTGCCGAGGTCGTGCAGGTCGTCGCGCGTACCGAGGACGGCGGGTTCGGCGTCTTCCTCGTCCAGGAAGATACGCCCGGCTTCTCCCGCGGCCCGATCCAGCAGACCATGCTGGACGATGGGCAGACCGGCTCACTCATCTTCGAGGACTGCCGCATCCCCCGCGACATGGTGCTCGGGGAGCCGCGGAAGGACTTCTCGATGCCGATGCGTTGGATCAACTGGACCAAGGCCCGGCGCGCCGGCATGTGCGTGGGTCTCTCGCGTCACTGCCTGGACCGAGCGCTGGAGTACGCAAAGGAACGCGAGGCCTTCGGCAAACCCATCGGCTCCTTCGAACAGGTGGCCCTGCAGATCAGCGAAGCCTACCGAAAAACGTGGGCGACACGGGCGGCGTGCGACCGCCTCCTCGAAGAGATAGACGCAAATTCCTGGGAGGAGCGTCCCGACGTCGCGACACGGGCCAACTTCGCGGCGATCAAACTCATAACCGAGGAATGTTTGCTCGAGGCCTCAGATGTGGCCATACAGGTCTTCGGGGGCCTAGGGCTGCTCAAGTCCACGGGCCTCGAGCACATCTTCCGGGTGGCACGCAACCTCAGGATACCGGGCGGCACGGCCGAGATACAGCGCCGCGAGCTCGCCCGCTCGCTCGGCTTGCTCAAGGGCTAAATCAGGTTCCGGAACGAGGACCCGAAAGAAACTGTGGCCGAGACCGGACGAGGCCCACTACCGATTCTCCTCGTCGTGCTGGACGGGATGCCCGACCGTCCCTACCGCTCTCTCCGCGGACGCACGCCCCTGGAGGTGGCCCGCACCCCGACGATGGATTCCCTGGCCTGGGAAGGGCAATCGGGCTTTTACTACCCGTTGGGACCGGGACGAATACCGAGCACGGAGCTCACACACTTCCGCATCTTCGGCTACGGAGGCTACTCGTTCCCCGGGCGGGCATGCCTGGAGGCCTTGGGCCACGGGGTCCCCTGCGTCCCCGGCGACGTCTTCAGCTTCCTCGCCCCGCGCCGGGTCGAACGTGGCCCCGACGGCGCCTTCTACGTCGTGGGCGGCTACGGTGAGCGACCCGAACGCGCCCCAGCAGTCTACTCCGACCTGGATGGTTGGACGGACGTCGCTTCGGGCTACCGTTTCGAGGTATTCCCCCTCGAGGGCGGTGAGGCGATCCTTCGCATCCGGCAGGGAGATGCTCCCGAACCTCCCCGCGGCGAGGTAACCGACTCAGACCCGTTCTTCTTCACCGACCTGCCGGTGCTCAGACCCCGGCCACTTGCCTCGGCCGGTCAGCCCGAGACAGCGGCGCTTACCGCCGACGCGCTGAACAGGTTCTTGCTGGAAACGGCCAGCATGTTCGATGGCGGGCCTTCGAGCACGGGCCCCGAAACCTTACTGGTGAGCAAATGGACGGGCACGTTCGCGCCCCTGCCGCCGTTCGCGAGGCTGGCCGGAACGGCGGGCGCGGGAGTCGCTTCGAGCGGCTTGTTTCGTGGTCTAGCCAGGCTCATCGGGCTCGAGTTTTTCCACGAGCCGGACGGCGACCTCTCCGGGAAGTTGGAGCGCGCGCTCGGCATGCTGGAAGCAGGAGAGGTGGGGTTCGTCCACGTACACACAAAGGTCGCGGACGAGGCGGCGCACTCCGGTGATCCGGCACACAAGGTGGAGGTAATCGAATGGCTCGACCGGGAGATGGCGGTGCTCCACGAGCTCGCATCGGACCGGTTCGTGCTGTGCGTGACCTCCGACCACTGCACGCCGGTGGGTGGACGGACGGTTCACTGGGGTGATTCCGTGCCGCTGCTGGTCAGGGGGCCTTATGTCAGGGTGGACGGGGTGGCTCACTTCGACGAGCGTTCTGCCACCCGGGGCAATCTCGGCCAGATCGGGGCCGGTGACCTGCTCCCGTACCTGTTGGGCCAGGCAGACCGGGCGCACTTCAAGGGAGCACGGCCGACCCCCGAAGAAGTTTTGGGTATCCCGCAGAGCGGCGAGGCCTGGCCCGGGCGTTGAGCGGCTCCGGCATACACGTAGAAACGCCCTCCTGGGGCTGCGTACACGGGCGCTTTCAGCCGTTCCACAATGGGCACCTGGAGTACGTGCTACGCGCCCGGCAGCGATGCGATCGGCTGATCGTAGGGATCACCGCCGCTGACTCCACCGCTGTTCGGAAGGAGAATGCTAGCCCGCACCGGCACGAACCGGCGTCCAACCCGTTCACTTACTTCGAGCGCCTGCAGATGATCCAGGACACCCTGCTCGCCGAGGGCCTGAACCCGTCCGCCTTCGCGATCGTGCCGTTCCCCATCCAGGATCCCGGCCTTATCGGTCGCTACGTGCCGAAGGGCACCATACACTTCGTCCGGGTTTACTCGCCGTGGGAGGAGGAGAAGACCCGACGCCTGCGCGACGAGGGCTTCCCCGTAGTGGTCCTAGATCCCGGCGAAGAGAAGAAGGTCTCCGGGAGCGAGGTACGCCGTCTTATGCGCGAAGGCCTCCCCTGGGAACACCTCGTGCCCCTCGGCGCGGTGGAGGTCGTCCGTTGGCTTCTCGTCGAGGATCCCTCCCTGCTTCGGGGTTCTTCCGGGGCCCCTTTCTGAGGGCCCTTAGCGCCAGCGTCGCACGCGCCCGGTCGCTCTGTGTGTATGCTGTGGCGTGAATACGACGTACATCGCGATGAAGGGGCCGAGTGTTAGATCACCCGTGGGAGGAGCGTGAGGGGTACGTGCTGTTGGGGCGTATGGAGGGCAACGTCCCCGGCTACCTCTCCTACAGCGCCGAAGAAGGCGAGGTGGTCTGCGTCTTCGGGAGCACTATAGAGGCCGAGCAGTTCTACATGCACTGGCGGGCCAGGATTCCCGGCGAAGGTTGGGGCGCGGTGCGGCCGGAAACGGAGGAATTGATAAAGGTGCTGAGAAACTTCGACCTCGTCTCCGTCAACCCACAGCCGGACCCGGGTGCTACCGAGTACCTCTATCCCGTCGAGGACTTCGTGCGGGCGCTGCTCGAGTCGCCGGGATAATCCACCGCGTTTCGGGCGAGGAGAGGCCCGAGGGTACGTGTAGGATCGAAGCTGCGGTACCTCTAAGCCTCACCCGTGGGGACGAATCGCCGTGAGATCCTGAACTACAAGGTAAGACTATCGGGCGGGAAAATCCTACTTTCGGTTGACGACACGCGGCCAAACTTTGGTACAGTATGGTTCCGTAAAGCCGGCGAGCACCTATTCTGCGAGCGCCGGGCCCGTTAGACAGAGCAAGGGAGAGTGGGAACGTGCGCATACGGAAGCTCTTGTTGGTGGTCGCGGCGGCGCTGGCGACGGCGTTTGTCCTAACCGCCTGCGGCGGCTCCGAGGAGACCCCGCCAGATGAGGCCGTTGCGCCCGACGCACCCGAACAGACGCAGCGACAGAGCGCCGAAGAGCAGGCCAACGCCCCCGAAGACCCGACCCTGACCCTCACGGTCCCCAACATGGAGCGCATAAACAACGCTCCCGTCCCCGACGCGTTGGGCGACGATGAGGAAGCGCTCAAGAACTTCGTCGGTATCCACCTCCAGGGTACGGGCTTCCCGTGGCAGGACGAGGCGAACGTGTACATCGCCGGACACCGCCTCGGGTACCCGAACACCGCCAGCTTCCTTGCCTTCTGGGATATCGACAACGTCGCCGAGGGAGACCGGATCTTCGTTAGCGACGCCAACGGCCGGGAGTACACCTACGAGGTCTTCCAGACCCTCGAGGTCGATCCGACGGACCTGTTCGTGACGGAACCACAGGAGGGCCGAAACATACTTACGCTGCAGTCGTGCACGCTCCCCGACTACGAACGACGCGTGGTCGTCCAGGCTGAGCTTCAGGATACCCGGGCCTAGAACACAGCGGGACTCCCCGCACCAACAGGTCCCGCCGAGGGCCGGAAACCTCCCGGGCCCCTCGCCTGGCGACTCGGCCCGAACGAACTACGAAAAGCCGGTTCCGAACGCGTCCACAAGGTGTGCCGCGTGATACAATTATCGCAACATCGGGGTCGGCTTTTTATTTCCCCCCTCCTAACACGCCGGCCCCGTCTCTCTGGGGCTGTCAGCCCAAGCACGGGTAGCAGGAGGTAGGCTTTTTTGAGGGACGGTTCAAGGAGACGAAGCAGATCATGGTTGTCCGGTGGCGAGCCTAAACCAGAGGGCCGACGAGCTCAAACGCTGACGTGCTCCTAGGTCTCGACCTCGGTACCGGTTCCGCGAAGGCGATCCTGCTCGCGCCTTCCGGTACCGTCCTCGGCGAGGGCGTGGCGTCTTATCCTGTCCGCGCTCCCCGCCCAGGCTGGGCCGAGTCCAACCCTCGGGACTGGTGGGAGGCCTGCGGTGGGGCGGTCCGGGCTGCCGTGGGGGAGCGTAGGGCCTCGGTCGAGGCGCTCGGGCTCTCCGGCCAGATGCACGGCGTGGTTCTCTCGGACGGTGCAGGGAACCCCACGAGACCGGCCTTGCTCTGGGCCGACACCCGCTCGGCCGCCCTGCTCGGCCGCTACCGCGAGCTCGAAGCCGGGTTTCGCGGCAGGTTGGCCAACCCGCTCGCCGCCGGGATGGCCGGCCCCAGCCTGCTGTGGCTGCGCGATAGGGAGCCCGAAGCGTATCGTGCAGCCCGGTGGGCGTTGCAGCCAAAGGACTGGATGCGGTTGCGGCTTACGGGTGAGGCCTTCTCGGAGCCCTCCGATGCCTCCGCTACCCTTCTCTACGACCTCCCGGCCGACGGCTGGGCCCAGCAGGTCATCGAGGCTCTGGGACTGCGGGCAGACCTCTTACCCCCGCTCGTGGCCTCGGACTCGTTTGCGGGAACGCTTGGCCTGGAAGCCGCCGGGTTTCTCGGACTCCCGGCCGGGCTTCCGGTCGCCGCCGGCGCCGCGGATGCAGCAGCGGCGCTGCTCGGCTCGGGCCTTCTGGAGCCGGGTGGCGCGCAGCTTGCGGTAGGCACGGGCGCCCAGATCCTCTCCCCCCGCGAGAGCCCCGATGCCGACCCGCATCTCCGCACCCACCTCTACCGGGCCGCCCACGATCATCCCTCGGGCCGCTACTACTCCATGGCCGCCATGCAAAACGCCGGACTAGCCTTCGAGTGGATGCTGAAGGTGCTGGGCGCCTCTTGGGAGGAAGCCTACCGGGAGGCCTTCTCAGTGCCGGCGGGTGCCGGGGGCTTGACCTTCTTGCCGTACCTGAGCGGAGAGCGCACGCCGCACCTCGACCCTCACGCCCGCGGCGCCTGGACGGGTCTCGGGCTCACTCACGGACGCGCGCACCTCCTGCGCGCCGCCTTCGAGGGGGTAGCCTTCGCCCTGCGCGAGGGCCTTGAGGCGCTGGAGGAGGCCGGGGTACGGGCGCCGGAGCTCAGGCTTGCCGGGGGCGGCGTCCTTCACGCGCCTTGGAGGCAACTGCTCGCCGACGTTCTAGGTCGACCTTTGGGGCTGCTGCCCGCCTGCGCGGCGCCGGCCGCCTCGGCCCGGGGCGCCGCGTTCCTGGTCGGTCTCGCCCAGGGGACCTACGGTTCGGTCGAGGAGACGGTCCTCATCGCGCCGAAGATCCGGGAGACCGTGCTTCCACAGGACGACCGCTACGAAGCTGCCTATGCCCGGTACAGGGAGCTCTACCCGCGGCTGCGCGAGCCGTAGGAGCCGCGCTACGTTGGCCGATCCTGTGATCATCCTGCTGGCCGTCCGCGCAGAGCACGCCTTAGGGTTAGGTTGGGTCGGCCAGGGCTCCGGCTGGTGAGGTCTCGCGTGTGGCGGCGACCTCACGTACGCATCCCTCCAGTACGTCCAGGGCCTCTTCCAGCTGCTCGTCGGTTATTACCAGCGGGGCCAGAAAGCGGATGCAATTCGCCTCCACTCCGGCGGAGAGGACCAGCACCCCGCGCTCGGCGGCGAGCTTTAGTATCTCCCCGACCTCGCCCTTTGCGGGTGCCTTGCTCTCCCGGTCCCGGACGAACTCCACGGCGACCATCGAGCCGAGCCCGCGCACGTCCCCGATGAGGTTCACGCGCTCGGCCAGCGACGAGAACCGTTCCCGGATATCGGACCCGATCTCCTGGGACCTGTGCAGGAGCTCCCCATCTTCGAGTTTGTCGAGGACGGCCATCGCGCTCGCTAGGGCCACCGGGTTCCCCGGGTAGGTCCCCCCCAGAGCCGCTACCCGCGGCGCGTCCACCACCTCCGCCCGCCCCACGACCGCGGAGAGGGGGAAGCCGGCCGCGAGCGACTTGGCCAGGATTACGAGGTCCGGCTCTACCCCCGAGTGCTCGACGGCGAACATCTTCCCCGTGCGCCCGAACCCAGTCTGGACCTCGTCGGCGATGAATACTATTCCGCGCTCCTCGCACTTCCGCTTGAGCGCCGGCAGGTAATCGTTCGGGGGAACCACGAACCCGCCCTCTCCCAGGACCGGCTCCACGATCAGCGCCGCCACGTCGTCCGAGGCGACGTAGTTAGAGAACGTCTTCTCCAGCAACTCCGCGCTGGCCTCCCCGAAGCTCTGCCCGTCCTCGAGCCTCACGGGTGGCCGGTAGGGATAGGCGTAGGGGACCCGGTAGACCTCCCCGGCGAGCGGCAAGAATCCCTGCTTGTACGGGCTCGTCTTGCTGGTCAGCGCGAGGGCCATCCACGTGCGTCCGTGGAAGCCTCCTTCGAAGGAGATCACCGCCTTGCGGCCCGTGTACGCCCGGGCCATCTTGATGGCGTTCTCGACTGCCTCCGCCCCTGCGTTAAAGAAAGCCGCCTTCTCGCCCCCGGGTACGAGCCGCGCGAGGCGTTCGGCCAGCTCGCTGTAGAGGGCGTAGGGTGCCACGGTGTAATCCGTGTGGACGAAGCGCTCAAGCTGTTCCCTCGCCGCCCCGACGACCTCCGGGTCCGAATGCCCCACGTTGAGCACCCCCACGCCTCCGGCGAGGTCTATGAATTGGTTCCCGTCTACGTCGGTGAGCAGGGCGCCCTTGGCCCTGCTTATGGCCGCGGGGAAACCTAAGGCCAGCGCCCGGGCGACGAACCTCTCGTGCCTGGCCAGCACCTCCCGGCTCTTCGGCCCCGGAATCTCCGTCGTCAGCTTTATGTATCCCATCGCGTCTCCAAACTCTCTCTCGCGAATCCTGTTCCTGTAGTCGCCAAACAGCGGCGAGCCTACTGCCTTCCGGCTCCCCTCTGCGTCCCGTACTATACGCAACGGGAAAGCAGAAGGCCCGGAATGAGACGACGAAGCTGCGAGGTGCTGGCTAGAGCCTACAGGCCCATCGGGGTGCGGTCCGGGCGGGCGACGCCGCTCTCCACGGCCGCTTTTCGCACGGCGTCGGCGACCTGTTCGTGGACGTTCGGATCTAGGGTATCGGGAATGAGGTTCGACCCCTCGGCCAGATTAGCGAGCGTTTCGGCGGCGGCGAGCTTCATCTCCAGGTTGATCTCCCCGGCCCCGGCAAGGAGGGCCCCGCGGAAGATGCCGGGGTAGCCGAGTACGTTGTTCACGTCCGTCCCGTCCGCGGCGAACGCGGCGCCCGCCTCGATAGCATCCTCGGGTTCTATCTCTGGGTAGGGGTTGGTAAGGGCAAGTACCACCTGCCCCTCGCGCACCATCTCCGGCTTTATGAGGCCGGACACCCCGGTCGTAGCCACCACCACGTCCGCCTCCGACATAAGGGCCTCCATGTCGGTGACCTCTATACCCTTCTTGCGCGCGCGTTCGTGCGTTTCTTCGTTCGGGTCTGAGGCCAGTACCCGGCGCGCCTTCCCGTCTACCATCAGCGAGGCAATGCCGAAGCCCGCGGCGCCCAGCCCGATCTGACCGAGCGTTTCGTCTTCGAGCTTGAGCCCCGCTTGCCCGCAGGCGACGATGACCGCCGCGAGCGACACCACGGCCGTGCCGTGTACGTCGTCGTGCATCACCGGCTGGGGCAGGGCCTCTATAAGGCGAGCTTCGATTTCGAAGCACTCCGGCGTCGAGATGTCCTCCAGGTGTATGCCGCCGAACCCCGGCGCTATGCGCTTCACCGTCTCCACGAACTCGTCGACGTCCTTCGTGTCGATCAGTATCGGCATCGCCGATACGTGGGCGAGCTGCTGGTAGAAGACCGCCTTGCCCTCCATCACCGGCATCGACGCAACGGGCCCGATGTCCCCCAAGCCCAGCACGCGGGTGCCGTTCGTGCAGATCGCGACGCTGCGGCCGATCATCGTGAGTCGCCTCGCGAGCGAGGGATCATCGGCTATCGCCATCGACGCCCGCGCCACCCCCGGCGTGTAGACGTCGCGCATGTCCTGCACCGTCCTCACCGGCTGCGTCGCCTTGACGACGAGCTTGCCACCGTCGTGCTTCAAGAGGGCCCGGTCGCGGAACCACAGGACCTCGACGTCTTCGAGTTCGTTCAACAGGTCGGCGACGCGCTCGGCCCCGGCCTGGTCGTCTACTTCGAGCGTGATCTCGCGTACAGAGAAGTCTCGTCCGACGTTGATGGTATCCACGTCTCCGATCAAGCCATTCCCCTCGGCTATGGCCCCGGCTACCATGGCGAGCTGGCCCGTACGGTGCGGCATATGGATATGGTAAGTGTAGTCGAGTGCCAAGAGATCAACCCCCTAAATACCGGTGCCCGGCCCCGCTCGCGGCCTCGCGGCCTTCTCGCGGTCCCTGAACAACGCATCACCCTTTCCTTAGACTCCCCACCCGGAGGCTATTCGCCTCCTCCCGCATTCTATAGTACGCCGAAATCTTGCGGGAGCGAGCTACGTACCGGATACTGGTCCCGCACAGAGAGCGCGGCGGCGGAAGTTGGTCGAGATGAGGATCGTGCCTTCGGTCTGCGGGTGGCTCGCGGTAACGATCCTGCTACTCGCCGTCCCATCCTGCGCCGGTTCCGAGTCTGGTACCCAGTCAGGAACCGAAATTCCCGAGAACGAGTATGGCCTCAAGGTCATAGAAGACAAGGACCTCTACTTGCAGACGGTCGAGGAGGACCCGTCGAAGGAGCTGGTAGACTTGGAGGAGGAGATCTCCGGCATCCGGCTCGACGTGCGCTACGCGACGGAGGACAACTTCATGGAGGAGCAACTCTACCCCGTCGCCAAGGCCGTGCTGCGCAAGCCCGCCGCCGAGTCTCTCGGCGAGGCGCAAGAAGACCTCGAAGAGCGCGGGCTGGAGCTGGAAGTCTTCGACGGCTACCGCCCCTACAGCGTGACCGAGAGAATGTGGGAGCCCTACCAGGACCCGGACTTCGTCGCCGACCCCGCCGAAGGCTCCCGGCACAACCGTGGCTGCGCGGTGGACGTAACGCTCGTCGACAGCGCCAACGCAGAAGAGCTCCTCATGCCAACGGATTACGACGACTTTACCGAGCAGGCCGCGCACGACTACGCGGACCTGCCCGAAGAGGCGAAGGACAACCGCGACCTGCTACGCGAGGTAATGGAGGGTCACGGCTTCACCGCGCTGGAGACGGAGTGGTGGCACTATGACTGCCAGGATTGCGAGCGATTCGAGGTCATGGACCTCCCGCTAGAGAACGTCCCGTAAGTCACCTAGAGCACACCACTCCGTAGCCACTCCTGGCGTATGCCTCCGGGCGGCCTACGCGCGCCTGCAAAATCTTCGACGTCGGGCCAAAGATTTCGTAGGGGTTTGTAACTAGATTGTAAGCTAGTTTTGGCGTCGTATTCGAGGAGGATTATTTTGCAAGCGCCGACACGTGAGTGGGGCAGGCCGCTCGTCTATGAAGTACACGACCTGATCTCTATACCCGAAGACGTACCGGAGCTCGAGATCGAACGGGGAGATAAGGGCGTAATCCGCGAGCTGGTACTGCTCAACGAGAGCGTCGCGGCTTTCGTGGAGATCTCTTACTCTACTGGTCAGACGAGGGGTTGGGTCTTGGTGGAAGTTATGCCGGAAGTGAAGGTGCTCTCCTACACTATGGAGGGTCAAGTGCTCTAACGCTCGTAGAGGCGGCGGAGTAGGGGGTTGCGCCCCTAGTTCCTATCGTCTACCCGACACGAACTACGGCCACTCCGGCGAAATCCCTCAAAGAAGCTTACCTGTCGGGGTGGCCGTTTAGCGGATAGGGTCGGCTTCTCAGGAGAAGTGCCTTCGAACTAGACCAGAGTTCAGCGCACTGACCTTCCTTGTTATCGGCAGTGTTGCCGTCGCCGGTCGGTCGCGGTCGTTCTCCTTGGACTGCAGGTTTGGCATTTCTCGGCCTCTGTCTCTCGCATGCTTCGTAGTAGAGGATCGCGCTCCGACGGCGGTCTACTGCAGGTCTCCGGGAAGAGATGGTTGACTCCGGCGATGCCTGCTATACTGGACGGGTAATTGAAGGTGGGTTTGCAGCAGATCGAGCGCCTCCCTGAAACAAGGGGAGGTTTTTGTTTGGTGGAGCCCATAGAAAAAGAAAGGTGGGCTCCAATACATGGCCCAAGGAACGGTTAAGTGGTTCAGCGATGAGAAGGGGTACGGGTTCATCTCCCCGGATGACGGGGGCGAGGACCTCTTCGTGCACCACAGCGGCATAGCGGGAGAAGGGTTCAAATCCCTCGAAGAGGGTGCCAAGGTCTCCTACGAGGCGACCCAGGGCAGAAAGGGAATGCAGGCGGAGAACGTCTCTCCCGTTTAACCAACGCTAGTACAGAATAATAGCTTCGGAGAGTGCGGGACCAGGGCGCACAAGCCCTGGTCCTTTCGTATGAGGGACGACGGGATAATTGGGCGCCCGACGTTCCAATCGTCGAAAGTATGTGCCGATAATCCTCCGCAGGCGAGATCTTTGGGGTAGACGAGGAGGGTTCGTGGATTACGTGATAGCTGTACTAGTGGGCTTGGCGCTGGCGGAGGTGGCTACTTTGATAACCACTATCTACTTGCACCGGGTACTGTCTCACAAGTCTATTCGGCTTCACCCGGCCCTGACGATGTTCATGCGCATCGGCACCTGGATGCTCACGAGCATCTCCCCGCGCGAGTGGGTCGCCGTCCATCGCAAGCATCACAACTTCAGCGACGTCGACGGTGACCCCCACAGCCCCCACATCGAGGGTTACTGGAAGATCATGATCGCCAACGTCTATTACTACCGCCGCGAGGCCAACGAAGACGACACCCTTGAGAAGTACGCCGCCGACCTCCCCCACGACCGCCTCGACAGGGCGCTCTTGAGGAACGGAACCTTGGGATTCTCCCTAATGGGCGTGAGCCTGGTCCTGCTGATGGGCCTCGGGCCCGGTCTGGCAGCGTTATCCACGCTGGCCGTCGTGTACCTGCTCTTGAACGCCGCGATCAACGGCGCGGGGCACACCTTCGGCTACAAGAGCTTCGAGAACGACGCGACGAACCTCAAGGTGCTGGCGCTCGTCACCTTCGGAGAGGGCCTGCACAACAACCACCACGCCCGTCCGGCCTCCGCGAAGCTCTCTGCTTTCCGCGGCGAGTTCGACCCCGCGTGGCCCGTGATCCGGCTCCTAGAGAAGCTCCGGCTGGCCGAGGTACTGACCAAGGTTGACGAGGGCTGGGAGGACCACCGCCGCCGCATTCCCAGGACTACCCTCAGCCCAGCAGCTGGCATCGCCCTCGCCGCGAAAAACTCCGCGAAGAGCTAACCCAGGAGCAGATACAAAAGCGCCTTCTGCGCGTGTAGCCGGTTCTCCGCCTGGTCGAAGACGCGGCTCTGCGGTCCGTCTATCACCCCGGCGGTCACCTCTTCGCCGCGGTGAGCGGGGAGGCAGTGCAGGAAGATCGCCCCGGGAGCGGCACGGCTCATTAGCTCCCCGTTTACCTGATATGGCATGAACTTCTTCTTACGCTCCTCCGCCTCGGCCTCCTGGCCCATGCTGGCCCAAACGTCGGTGTAGACGACCCGTGCGCCGGCTACCCCTTCTTGCGGGTCTTCGGTGATGGTCGGCGCGTCACCGAGCTTGGTGGCTAGCTCGACCACCCTCGGGTCCGGGCCGTGACCTTCGGGGTGAGCGATGGTGAGTTGCGCGCCGGTGAGGGCGCAGCCAAGGGCGAGTGAGTGGGCAACGTTGTTGCCGTCGCCGACGTAGGTGAGCTTTAAACCTTCCAACTCTCCGAGCTCTTCGCGAATGGTGAGGAGGTCGGCGAGGGCCTGGCAGGGGTGGTGCGAGTCGGAGAGACCGTTTATCACGGGGACGTCGGCGGCCGCGGCTAGCTCTTCGAGCTCTTCGTGGTCGAATGTGCGGACCATGATGGCGTCTATGTAGCGGGCGAGGACGCGGCCGGTGTCCGACGGGGTCTCGCGCTTGCCTATTTGTAGCTCCTGCGGACTGAGGGGGAGGGCGTGACCGCCGAGATGGTACATGCCGACCTCGAAGGAGACGCGGGTGCGGTTGGAGGGCTTCTGGAAGACCATCGCGAGCGTCTTGCCGAAGAGCGGTCTGAAGGGGATGCGCGACCTGCGCAGCATCTTCAGCTTCTGGGCTTCGTCCAAGAGCAGGCGCACCTCTCCGGGGACGAACTCGGCGAGGGTCAGGCAGTCGCGCCCCGCGAGGGGGGAGGGCGAGGTCGGTCCCTCTTGTTGCTCCGCTGGGATCACCCCGACGCCATCTCTTCTACGCCACTGCCGCCTGGGCCTCGGCCGTCATGCCGAAAGGGGCGCCCACCAACTCGTCCATGGCGGTGCGCAAGGTATCCAGGCAGTAGCGAATCTCGGTCTTCGTCACGGTGAGAGGCGGGGCGAGCCTTATAGTGGTCCCGGCGATTAGGTTGACGAGCACGCCTTCTTCGAGACACTTTTTGAAGACGTCCTTCGCGAGTTCGGGGTCCTTCAGGTCGAGGCCGAGCAAGAGCCCCTCCCCACGCACCTCGGCGCCAGGGACGCGTTCCGCGACGAGCTTCAAGGCGTTCGCGAGGATCGCGCCCTTGAACCTGACCTCCTCTAGAAACATGGGATCTCCTACCACCCCGAGGACGGCCTTGACCGCGGCCATCGCGAGCGGGTTTCCCCCGAATGTCGAGCCGTGGTTGCCGGGCACGAGCACTGCGTACTCCTCCTTCGTCATCATCGCACCTACCGGGAAGCCGCCGCCCAACCCCTTGGCGCTCGTGAGGACATCCGGGACTACCCCCGCGCCCTGGTAGGCGTACAGGTGGCCCGTGCGGCCCGCGCCGGTCTGGACCTCGTCGAAGATGAGGAGCGCTCCGTGCTCGTCACACAGGTCGCGCAGACCCTGCAGAAAGCCCTCGGGCGCCTCGTTGATGCCGCCCTCGCCTTGGATCGGCTCGACCAGAATTGCCGCCGTATGCGGGCCAACCGCCGCTTTGGCGGCTTCGAAGTCGCCG
>LCrCPGB2_illDRAFT_1000011_pt1 | contig 18023 bp, 1 predicted proteins | sample LigCruGreenButte_FD_10705 | JGI IMG/M metagenome (IMG submission 10705)
CAAGAATGGCGGCAAGCAAGCCGCACAGCCAGATAAAAGCTACGTCTCGCCACCTCCGGCTGTATCCCTGCCCAAGGGGGGAGGAGCGATTCAGGGAATGGGTGAGAAGTTTGCCGCCAACCCAGTCACTGGAACTGCATCTGTAAGCGTTCCGATTTTTACTACTCCTACTCGAGGCGATTTCTATCCCAAGCTCTCGCTGTCCTACGACTCCGGTGCTGGAAATGGAGCGTTTGGGTTTGGTTGGATGCTCTCTGTACCTTCAGTGGCTAGAAAGACGGAAGAGGGATTGCCCAAATATCAGGATGCAGAGGATTCAGACGTATTTATTTTGTCGGAAGCAGAGGATTTAGTTCCATCATTAATTCAAAACGGGGATGTTTGGGTAAGAGACGTTCTCCCTGAACCAGAAAATCAAGGCTACACAGTTCAGCGGTATCGCCCCAGGATCGAGGGGCTGTTTGCGCGGATTGAGCGGTGGCAAGACAAGGAAACAGGGGAGATTCACTGGAAAACTGTTTCTAAAGACAATGTCACGAGTATCTACGGAAGAAGCTCGAACAGCAGAATCGCTGACCCCAGTGACCCTTTGCGAATCTTCAAGTGGCTGCTGTGTGAGAGCTATTACGATAAGGGGAACCGGATTGTCTACGAGTACAAAGCTGAGAATCTGAAGAATGTAGACCGATCGCTCCCTCAGGAAAAAAATAGATTGACTCCGGGTGCGATCGCTGCTCATCGGTATCTGAAATATATCAAATACGGCAATAAAACGCCTGGAGGAAGTGACTGGCTCTTTCAAGTCGTGTTTGACTACGGTGAGCATGACGGCGATAGCCCCAAAGTTACTGAATCAGAGCAGTGGTTGCCTCGCCTGGATGCCTTTTCTAACTTCCGGGCTGGCTTTGAAATCAGAACTGTGCGCCTCTGCCGCAGGGTACTGATGTTTCATCAGTTTCCAGAACTGGGTGATGAACCCTGCCTGGTGCGCTCAACTGACTTGATTTACAAAGAGAATCCCGTCGCTACCTATCTCGTTGCTGCTACGCAAACAGGTTACGTGAAGTTAGATGGGACTAAGAATTATCTGAAGAAATCGTTCCCGCCGCTGGAATTCACTTACACTGAGCCGAAAGTTGATGAAACGGTTCGTTTTGTCGATGCCCAGAGTTTGGAGAATTTGCCAGTAGGGCTGGACGGCTCCCAGTATCAGTGGGTGGATCTGGATAGTGAGGGACTTTCGGGCATTTTGACCCAGCAGGCGGATGGCTGGTTTTACAAGCGGAATCTAGGCAATGTTAAGTTGGATTCACTTGGGGACAGAACGGCTCCCCCCGAAACTCCAGAATCCACTACAGTTCAGTTTGCCCCACTGGAACTGGTGGCAACTAAGCCATCTACGGGTAATCTACAGGGCAGCCAGCAGCTCATGGATTTGGCTGGAGATGGAGAAAAATATTTGGTCGAATTCAGCAAGCCGTTACCTGGATACTACAGGCGCAGTGCAGACGGTCACTGGGAGCTTTTTACTCCCTTTGAGTTTTGTCCCAACATCAACTGGAACGACCCCAATCTCCGGTTTATCGATCTCAATGGCGACGGACACGCAGACATTCTGATCTCAGAGGATGAGGTGTTTGTTTGGTACCCATCACGAGACAAAGCGGGATTTGGTTCCCCAGAAATTGTCCATAAGGGTTGGGATGAGGAGAAAAGTCCGGCGTTGGTGTTTGCAGATGGTACCCAGTCCATCTATCTAGCAGACATGAAAGGCGACGGACTAATTGATATTGTGCGAATTCGCAATGGGGAGGTCTGCTATTGGCCCAATCTGGGCTACGGGCGATTTGGGGCGCAGGTAACAATGGATAATGCACCCTACTTCGACCATCCCGAACTATTTGACCAAAAGCGAATTCGACTGGGGGATATCGATGGGTCGGGAACAACGGATATTTTCTATTTGGGGAGCGATCGCGTCAGCATCTGGTTTAATCAATCGGGTAATAGTTGGAGTCAGCCCCATCACCTGACCAATTTTCCCAAGATTGATGACCTGACTTCAGTAACAGTGGTAGACCTGTTGGGGAATGGCACTGCCTGTTTGGTTTGGTCTTCACCTTTGCCAAGAGACTCTCGCCAGCCCATGCGCTATATCGACTTAATGGGTGGGCAGAAACCGCACCTGTTAATCGGGACGGTAAACAATCTGGGGGTGGAAACACGTGTACAGTATGCTCCCTCCACCCGATTTTACCTGGAAGATCGGGCGGCGGGGACTCCCTGGATTACAAAGTTACCGTTCCCAGTTCACGTAGTAGAGCGAGTGGAGACCTATGACCAGATTACGGGCAATCGATTTGTCACGCTGTACCGCTATCACCACGGCTATTACGACGGTAAGGAACGAGAGTTTCGGGGCTTTGGATTTGTAGAGCAGTGGGATACGGAGTCCTATTCAGCCTTCAGCGCCGGAGGAGGGACGAACGCTTTGGAGGAAGCCCTGCATATGCCGCCTGTTTATACCAAGACCTGGTTTCACACCGGAGTGTATGTAGACCGCGATCGCATTTCCCAATTGTTTTCTCAGGAATATTATCGAGAACCCGCAGCAACCGATCCAGAGTTTGAGGCATCCCTGTTGTCAGACACAGTTCTCCCCCTCGGATTGACATTGCCTGAGGGTACGCTTCTGCCTCAGAGCTTGACACCTCAGGAGGAGCATGAAGTCTGTCGATCGCTTCGTGGGCAAATCCTACGGCAGGAAATCTATTCACAGGATAATTCTCCCGAAAGCCAGCATCCCTACAGCGTTTCGGAGCGCAACTATGAAATCCGCTGGCTGCAACCGAGGCAGGATGAGCAGTATGGCGTGTTTTTCGCTCATCAGAGCGAGACGATTGATTATTACTACGAGCGGAATCCAGAAGACCCGCGCATTAGTCACCAGATGACCTTAGCAGTGGATGCGTTTGGGAATGTTACCCAATCGGCTGCAGTTGTCTATCCCCGGCGTAACCCTGCCTTTCCAGAACAAGAGAAAACGCTCATCACTTACATACAAGCTAATTTCATCAATCGACCCGATGTTTGGGAATTATACCGCATCGGTGTTCCGTTTGAGACTCGGACTTACGAGATTACTGGGGTGCTGGGCTTAGGAAATACGCCGTTCTCGCTGTCTGAACTGCGTGATGCAGTAGAAAGTGCTTCAGAAATTTCTTACGAAATGCAACCTAGCGCTGGTTTACTGCAAAAGCGGCTGATTGAGTGCGATCGCATTCTTTATTACAAAGATAATTTGACGGGTTCATTGCCGTTGGGACAAGTTGAATCTCTTGCCTTACCCTATGAAAGCTACAAACTGGCGTTAACTCCGGAACTGATTAATCAGGTCTTTGAAAGTCGCGTCAACGATGACATTCTTACCAATGAAGGTAAATATATCTTGCAGGATGGGGTTTGGTGGATTGCTTCGGGTCGGCAAATTTTTGATGCTGCTCAATTCTACCTGCCAGTCCAGGCTATCGATCCGTTCGACCAAACCTTCACGATTACCTATGACAAATATGCTTTGCTGGTAGAACAGACAGAAGACCCACTAAAGAACTTGGTTTTGGTCGAGAATGATTACCGAGTTTTGCAGCCCAGACAAATCACAGATGCTAATGGTAATCGCTCCCAGGCTGCTTTTGATGCCTTAGGCATGGTGGTAGGGACTGCCGTGATGGGCAAACAAGGGGAAAATAAAGGCGATTCTCTAGAAGATTTTGAACCTAACTTGGATGAGGATATTATTCTCGAGCAAATTCAGAATCCTCTGGCTAACCCGCAGGCAATTTTAGGGAAAGCCACTACTCGACTAATCTACGACCTGTGGGCATACTATCGCACTAAGCAGGAAACTGAGGATGAGCAGGAAAACGGTCAGCCAGTTGTGGTTTACACTTTGGTGCGAGAGGTTCATGAGGCTGATTTAGCGGAGAGCGAGTCAACAAAGATACAACATAGTTTCGTCTATTCCGATGGCTTTGGTCGCGAAATTCAAACCAAGATTCAAGCGGAACCGGGGCTAGTGGATGACACGCCTGTAGAGAAGCGATGGGTAGGAACAGGTTGGACAATTTTTAATAACAAAGGGAAACCCGTCAAGCAGTACGAGCCGTTTTTTAGCAACACTCATGAATTTGAGTTTGCTAAACAAGTAGGCGTTAGTTCGACGCTTTTTTATGACCCTCTTGGGCGGGTTGTCGCGACACTACATCCCAATCACACTTATGAAAAAGTGGTTTTCGACCCTTGGCAGCAAACAACTTGGGACGTAAACGATACAGTTGTTCAGGAAAATCCCCAAGATGACCCAGATATAGGCGGTTTTTTCAGCGCTTTAGATGAGGCAGAATATCTGCCCACCTGGTACAGCAACCGGAAAGATGGTCAGTTAGGGGCTGCGGAAAAAGAGGCGGCGACGAAAGCAGCAGCCCATGCCAATACCCCAACTGTTGCCCATCTCGATACTCTGGGCAGACCTTTTCTGACTGTAGCGGATAACGGCAATTTCGGTAAATATGAAACCCACGTCCGGCTGGATATTGAAGGCAATCAACTGCTTGTCACTGATGCGCGGAAAAACCTAGTGATGGCAAGCGCCGTACTGGTTAAAGATGAACAAGGTAACGTTGTCAAAGACCCTCAAGGCAATCCGTTGTTAAAGGTGAGTGCCTTTGATATGCTCGGTCATCAGCTCTACTCCGACACTATGGATGCTGGAGAGCGCTGGATGTTGAACAATGTGGCTGGAAACCCCATTCGAGGATGGAATAGCCGAGGGCATCAAACCCGAAATACCTACGATGCACTACAGCGTCCCACTCATCTGTTCGTGCAGCAAGAGAATAATGCCGAGATACTGGCACAACGCATTGTTTACGGCGAAGCGCATCCCAATGCTGAAGCGCTTAACCTGCGCGGGAAGGCTTACCAGTTGTATGACGGGGCGGGGGTTGTTACGAGTGAGGAATACGACTTTAAGGGCAATCTGCTCAGCAGCGATCGCAAATTAGCAAAATCCTACAAGCAAACCGTGGATTGGTTGCCTTTGGCTGCCCTAACTGATGTGTCGGAGATTGCTACAGCGGCGTCTCCTCTGTTGGAAAGCGAAACGTTCGCGACGAGTACAGTCTATGACGCTCTCAACCGACCCATCAGTATAACGACTCCCGGTAACAGCGAAACTCGACCTATTTATAACCAAGCTAATCTGCTAGAGCAGGTGGGCGTGCGGTTGCGCGGTGCGGTTGAGTGGACTCCTTTCGTGACCCATATCGACTACGATGCCAAAGGTCAGCGGCAGCTCATTGAGTACAGCAATGGTGTCCGCACAGCTTATACTTACGACCCGCTGACATATCAACTGACTCGGCTACATACAACCCGTGTGTCTGATTCGGCTCGTTTGCAAGACTTGCAGTACACCTATGACCCGGTGGGGAATATCACAGAAATTCGGGACGAGGCACAGCAGACCATTTTCTTCAATAACGAAGTGGTGTCTCCCAGCACGAAGTATGAATATGACGCGCTGTATCAGTTGATACAGGCAGATGGGCGGGAACACGCAGGTCAGGCGGCAAATAATCTACCCGGACATAAGCCGGAATATAAGCCCCAGTACGACTTTAACGACTCGACCCGCAGGAACTTGCCGCATCCGAATGATGGTCAGGCGATGCGTAACTACACCGAGAAATACGAGTACGACTCGGTGGGCAACATCTTGACCCTGATTCACCAAGCGAATGGGGGGAGTTGGACGCGCCGTTACGACTACGCGGAAAACAGCAACCGATTGCAAAGTACTAGCTTGCCGGGTGACTTGGATGATGTCCCGTTACCCACAAGATACGAGTATGACACCCACGGCAATATGACCAAGATGCCTCACCTACCGCAGATTCAGTGGGATTTCAAAGACCAGATGCAGCAGGTGGATTTGGGCGGTGGCGGCACAGCTTATTACATCTACGATGCCAGTGGTCAGCGGGTGCGGAAGGTACACGAACACAATGGCGCGACGGTGGAGGAACGCATCTATCTGGGTGGCTATGAAATTTACCGCAAGCGTAACGGCAATGGGTTGAAGTTGGAGCGAGAAACGCTGCACCTTATGGATGACCAAAAGCGGATAGCGCTGGTGGAAACAAAGACGGTTGAAGTTAGCGATGGCATTAATCTACCCACAGATCTACTCATGCCCGTCATTCGTTATCAACTCAGCAATCATTTAGGCTCCGCTTGCCTGGAACTGGATGTGGATGGAACACTGCTTTCCTATGAGGAATATCATCCCTACGGTACGACGGCATATCAGGCTAGGCACAGTGTCGCGGAAGTAAGTTTGAAGCGCTATCGCTATACAGGCAAAGAACGGGATGAAGAGACAGGATTGTACTACCACGGAGCAAGATACTATGCAGCGTGGTTAGGGAGATGGACTGCTGCCGATCCAATTGGGTTGAGAGATGGAACCAACCTTTATCTCTATGTTCATGACAACCCCAATCGATATATTGATGGTGAAGGAACGCGTGCTGCGCCACCCTCGAAAAAAACGCTTGCTGCGCCACCCTCGTATGACTTTAACGAACCAGATGAACCAGATGAACCAGATGAACCAATAGTAGGTCCCGGACCAGTTGCACCAAAGATCTCTGGCATTGAGTTAGAGAAGCGTTTTGAATTGAGTGACTTCGGTCCAAACAACCCATATCGTATCAATGATTTAACACAAGGTTCTTTATCAGACGAACAATTTGAATTCAAAAAGCAAGTTTATAGAGAGGCTGTTTCACAAAGCGCAGCGCTCGGACTGAGATTTGTCGGGGGCGTAAAAGTTCAGTTTCTTGTCGAAGTTAAGAGAGATGTTTTCGTTCAGTCTGAGGTTTTTGTAGCCGCAAGTAATATGCTAGCAGAGGCAAGCCGTGAGCTTGGAGAAAACTTTTCACTTAAAGAACTTCTCTCATCACCAGAATCAAGTTACAGGAATGCAGATCAACAGTTCGATAATTGGGATAAAAGCTTTGAATCTAAGCTCCAAAAGTTTCAAAAAGAAGGTGGAACTTTAACTGAAAAAGGGGCTGCCAAACTTGCCAAAGAAATTGGAGCCAAATACGCGGCTCCAGGGTATAGCAAACATCAGCGTGCTCTTGCACTCGATTTCAACAAATCAAAATTTGAGAAGTCGTCGCTCCGAAATTGGATGGAGAAGAATAATGGAGAAAACGCACTTAAGTTTGGATTTGTACAATTGCCAGGAGAGTATTGGCATTGGAATTATTCTGAAACAGAAAAGCTACCTGGTGAGCGTTCTTCACCTCCTCGATCAAAAAAAGAAAAACCGTTAATAACTCCTACACAAAGAACCTATAGTGGTCCACTAGATGTGCCCTTGCCCTTCTGAAAACTTGCGATTGGCAATTCAATAACCCTGATGAGGTGGGCACTGCCCTACAAAATTAAAACTAAGGAACCCTCACCATGAATCTCGAAGGACGCAATCTTCAACTCAATATGGGCGGCAACGACGTTCGGCGTCTTCACTAAAAGTTGAATCAGCTTAATTTTCCCATTGGTATTAAAGGAGAGCAATCATGGAACTGCAAGGACGAAACTTATCCCTAAGAATGACAGGTGAAGATGTCACTCTCCTTCAACAGGAACTCCGCCAGCTCGGCTTCACCATTGAAGACAGAGAAGGTTTCTTTGGCAGCACCACTCTCCTGGCAGTGCAAGAATTCCAAAGGCAGCAAGGCATCGAAGCAACGGGTGTCGTAGATGAAGCAACCGCCAGACTCATCAATGCAGCGGTAGATGCACTGCAACCTAAGTCATTCATTGTTCAGGGAGAAGTTGTTCAGGTAGACGGCACTCCAGTTGTTGGCGTACAGGTACAAGCCATCGATAAGGGGTTGCGCCGCGAAACTCAGTTGAGCACAACAACATCCGATGAGGCAGGACGCTATAAGATTGAGTATCCTGGCTCCGAACAAGGTAGTATCAGCCTGATTGTCCGCGCTGTTGACTCAAGCGGTAACGTGCTGGTTGCCTCTCCAACCATTTGCAAGGCAAAACCCGTAGAAACCGTGCAGCTTGTTGTCGGTGGTTCCTACAGAGGACCATCAGAGTACACGCAACTAAGCAACCAACTCATTCCTATTCTCCGGGCAGAAGGAGTCAGCCCCACCGCACTCACTGAAGAAGATATCAATTTCCTGACCTGTAAGTACGAGCTAAACCCGGAACAGGTTACTTTTTATGTTCTGGACGCACTGCTGGCAACAGAAACTGGCATACCAGAAGCAGCGTTTTACGGATTCTTCCGCCAAGGGCTTCCCACCACTTTCCCCGACTTGCTTTCCCAGGATAGAGAGGTACTGCGCCGTTCCCTAGAAGATGCCTTAGATGAAAACATCATTCCCGCAACGCTGCGCGAGTCTCTAGATAACATTCTCGCACGACTCCAGGCATTCAGCGTCGAATACGCCTTATCAGAATCAGAAATTCCCGGCAAGTTTTCCTTAGGTGGTTTGTTGGAAGTCGCAGGTTTGAACCCGGAAAAACGGGTAGCATTCCTGACTCGCTACGTAGCTCACACTGGCTCAGTTGAGGAGTTCTGGTCAAGGTTACGGGAAGACTCTGAATTCAATCAAAACGGTGCGGTAGAACAATTGCAATTCACCCTACAATTGGGCATTTTGACGAACAATCACCTACCGTTAGTAGGAGCATTAAAAGCGAAACCAGAGGTTAACAATCTGCGAGACTTAGCGCGGTTTGATGTTGCCGATTGGTTAGAGTTAATCAATAACCAACAAATTGGCACATCGCCAGACATTTCCGGCGAGAATCAGACAGAAAAGGCTGAGAACTATGCCAAGGCAATGGTCGGAATGATGGAAACCACCTTGCCAACAGCCGTGTTTGCCAGTCGCTTAGCAAAAGACAACGACAGCCCTTTTGCCAACCAAGCAGATTTAAACCGCTTCTTTGCAAACAACCAAGATTTTGAGTTATCAACTCCAGTTGAAGGCTATTTGGCGGCTCATCCGGAGGCTCTGAGAGGCATCGAAGATGAACAGGGTGTAAGAAAAGAACTGAAGACGACCGAACGGTTGTTCCGTATCGCCCCCGAAGTTAACCGCTACCCTGCTGTGCGAGCCTTGAGACGAAGCGGTATTACTTCTGCCAAAGCCATCCGGGAGATGGGGCAGAGTACCTTCGTCAGGAATTACGCCGAGCAGATTGGAGGAACAGAAGCAGCACTAACTCTCTACCACAACGCCAGCCAAACTGCTGCAACAGCACTAGCACTCTTCGCTGATTACAGTGCAGCGATGAACAATATTTCCCTCAATGTAATTGACTCGATAGCCTATCCACCTTCTCAGAAACTTCCTAACTGGAAGACCTTGTTTGGCTCCGCAGATTTCTGTGCCTGCGAACACTGCTGCTCTATTTACAGCCCTGCTGCCTACCTTGTTGATAGCTTGCAATTTTTGGCAGGCGTATCTGTTAAAGGAGGGAAAACCGCACTGAATGAGCTATTTACCAAACGCAGAGGTGACATTGGCAATATTAAGCTTTCTTGCCAGAACACCAACACTCCACTGCCCTACATAGACCTGGTAAATGAAATTCTCGAAAACGCTATAGCGCCTACCAACAAAGTCTATCAAACAGAAGGCACGGCAGAAGAGTTACGCGCCATGCCTGAGCACCTAAACATCAAAGCTTACCAACTACTCAAACAGCAAAAGTATCCCTGGAATTTGCCTTTTCATCTGTGGAATGAAGAGGCGCGAGTGTATTTGGAGCATTTGGGCATAGAGCGCTCCGACTTAATGAAAAGATTTTATCGAGGAGAAAACGAGGTACTGGTACTGAAACCGTCAATTTCTGACATTGCTATGGTAGCGCTAGGGCTAACCGAACAGGAGTGGAATATCATCATTGGCGCTGACCCTGATTTCGATAACGAGCCACAAAATTTGTGGGGAATGTCTAACGAAGATGTGGGTGAAGCATCAAACTGGGTTCAAGCCTTGAAACACGCACCAAAATTCTTGGAACAATCGGGGCTTAGCTATCGAGAACTGCGTGAATTGCTGCTTACATCGTTCATCAATCCACGCACAGTACTGTTTCCAGAAGGACGTCTCCGGATTGAATTTAGCGGTCAAGAATGCGATCTTGATAAAGCATCTATTGTTAATCTCAATCAAAAAACAGCACTCAAAATAGTACGCTTTGTTCGCCTACAGCGGAAGTTGGGTTGGAGCATACCCGATTTGGCCAGGGCAATTAAAGCCCTGAATGGAGAGAATTTGAACCCCAACTTTCTGGTGCAACTGTCCCATATTAAGCAGTTACAGAGCGATTTAAAAGTGCCGTTGTCCCACTTGTTGAGCTGGTGGGGAACTAAACTCGATACTCGCACCTACAAACTTGACGGTGAAGTAATCAATAAGTCGCCCTATGCTAAAGTGTTTCTCAACAAAGCCTTCTTCACCACTCCAGAGGATATGGAACCTTTTGAGCTGAATGGGTCGGGCACGGAACTCAAAGCAACCTCAAATAATATCACCGAGTACATGGCCCCAATTGCTGCTGCTTTGGGCATCAGTACTGAAGACTTTAATTCTCTGCGCCGAACAACAAATAACCTATTAAATTTAGCCAAGCTCTCTGGTTTATACCGTGTTGTCTCACTGGCAAAATCCCTCCATCTCTCTATCCGTGAATACTTGACGCTCTGGTATCTAATTGGAGGTGAGCCATTCCAGTCCCCTCAAGAAACAATGCGATTTGTGGAGGAAGTGAGGTTCGTCCGGGAGTCTGCTTTCAGCCTGTCAGAATTGACCTATTTGTTGTGGCATATTGAGACACCAGCCGTTGGGGTTGCACCAACAACAGATAGCATTACCTTGATTCTAAATGCGCTGCGAGATGGACTCAAAACAATCTCGGCTGAAACCACCTTGACACCCGACCCAACAGGTGAATTAACGAGAGCAAATTTAGCAAAGCTCCCCCTGGAAGGTGAAGAAGCCGAAAAAGCGATGACGCTGCAAAAAGCGATGAAGTTGATTCAGGGGAATCAACCGTTGCCAAATGATGCGGAAGCTTTTATAAACGAGCAATTTGGTGCTTTCCCTGAAGTTGCCCAGGCTATGGTTCAGCTCATCAATAACAACGCGCCCACCGAACCAGAACAACGCTTTAGTAGTGTGCTGCAACCTCTCCTAAATTACCTGCGCCGTTACTTAAGTCAGAATCTCATCATCCGGGCAATGGCTGAGGCGTTGAACCTGGAAGTCCGTGCGGCTGAACTCTTACTGACGCAGTTGGTGATAGTTCCCATTGTACCCAACCAAAAAGCGATCACGTTTTTTCTCAACCAGGATTTTATCGACGACACGTTAACCGCAGAAGCCGTCAAAGCTTTTGAAGAAGCCGTCAAAACTTTCACGCTTTTGTGGAAAATCGCCCTGATTCTCAACAAACTTGCCATTACTCCTGTAATGCTACCCTGGCTTTTCGAGTCCGGGTCAGAGCTATTGATCAATTTGAACGCCCTGCCTTTTGAGAATACCGATGTGCCTTCGGTGTCTTTCTCTGAGTTGAGAAAGTTACTGCGTTTGATTAAGATGCGGGATGCCCTACGACTAGATGATCCATCTTTGCTCAAATTGCTGAATGCAGAGAACAGACAAACGTTTGCTCAGGTATTGAGCGAACTGACTGGCTGGAGTGAATCAGACCTTAAGCTTTTGGCTAAACATTTTGAGGACTTTCCTAACGAACCTACACAAAACTACGGGCTAACCAGTCTCTCCTTCCCAGAAGATTACCGAAATGGAGAAGCTCTGACGCGATTTCAGGCTTGCTTGGAGATGAGCAAACGGCTTGGTGTGTCAGCCCAAGAAATTTTTAAGTGGCTTACCCCTGATCTTACCGCCAAGGCAGCCCGCAGCATTCGCCTAGCTGTCCAAGCGAAATACGGCTTTGACCAGTGGCTCAAAGTAGCTTCGCCGCTGCGGGATAAATTACGCATACAGCAACGGAATGCGCTTGTCTCTTACCTGGTGGGCAGGAATGCCCAGACAAATGCCAAGTTCAAGGATACCAACGACCTTTTTGCCCACTATCTAATCGATGTCGAAATGGCTCCCTGTATGCTGACATCGCGTATCAAGCAGGCAATCAGTTCAGTACAACTCTTTATCCAGCGCTGCCTGATGAACTTAGAGCCAGACGTGACTATGACGACTGACGACGCTGACAAGTGGACTTCTTGGAAGAAGTGGTATCGCGTCTGGGAAGCTAACCGTAAAGTCTTCCTCTACCCGGAAAATTGGATTGAGCCAGAACTACGGGATAATAAATCGCCATTTTTCAAAGACCTAGAAAGCGAACTGTTGCAAAACGAAGTGACATTAGAAACGGTGGAAGCGGCTTTCCGGCGTTATCTAGAGAAACTCGACGAGGTATCCCGCCTGGAAATCAGCGGTATGTACTACCAGAAAGAAATGCTCCACGTATTTGGTCGCACGCGCGGCATACCTCACATCTATTACTATCGCCGCTGGGAAAATTCTGCCGATTGGACAGCTTGGGAGCGGGTTGATTTGGACATCGAAGGCGATCATCTGATTCCAGTGGTGTGGAACCAGCGATTGTATCTTTTCTGGCCCATGTTTACGGAGAAAGCCAACCAGCCAACTGAGCAAGAAAAAGACGCCGGGAGTGAGCCGAGTAAATATTGGGAAATCCAATTGGCTTGGAGTGAGTACAAAAACGGAAAATGGTCTGCAAAGAAAGTTTTTGAAAATGAAAAAATCATTAAAACGACTTATTTTTCAATCAAAAGTTTACACCGTTTAACCTCAATAATTACCGAGAAAAACATAGAAATCACAGTTTATTATGGTCTATTAAATAGCGAAGAAATTGGCAAATTTATAGTGTCAGTTGGTGACGGGAGTGTCAAAGTACAAGAGCCTAAAGAAGCTGTAAAAGTTTCTAAAATAGTGGCTTCGCGTTACAGCTATTTACAATACATGAAATTGTTTGAAGACCCATCACCACCTAAAGATACTAAAGATAGCCCACTTGTACTAATTTCAGGTCAGGTAGACACCAACGGATTTGCATTAGCCCCAGGGACGGATATCCCAACGCTTAAGAAAACCCCAGGAATTTTCACAATTGCTTTCCCCTCTCAGTTCCGGGATTTCATGACTCAAGCCCCTTTCTTCTATGAGGATGACACCCGGACGTTCTTCGTCACGCCTCACGAACGTCAGCTAAACAGAACAAGGTTCAATACCGCATTGCCAGAGTCAGTAGGGAGTGGTATGCTTCTCAATTTCACTAGGAAGAATGTAGAAGAGCCTACCATCACTAATAGCAATGCAATAACAACAACGGCAGCACCATTAACAAATGTCGGTTCAAACGCAAATGCAGCACTCGCGCTTTCACTACAGAACCCTCCAAGAAATGGTCAGCTTCACATAGCTAGGCACTCCCTTTTCGGGAAGAAGTACTTGTTTGAGATGTTCTATCACCCATTTGTGGGGCGGATCATCAGGCATCTCAATTTATACGGATTTGATTACACCCTTAACCCTACAAAGACTCCAGGTTTGCGTCGCCAAGAAGCTTCTGAAGTATTTTTTGGGGATAAGTATGACCCAACATCTGCGGTGAAGTCTCCTCGTCCCGTACAAGACTTTGATTTCTTAGATGGAGCTTATTCACTCTACAACTGGGAGTTTTTCTTCCATGCACCCTTCCTGATTGCTAACCATTTGAGCCAGAATCAACGGTTTGAGGAAGCCCACAGGTGGTTCCACTATATCTTCGATCCTACGAATCGCAGTACTGATGTTTCTGGAACAAAGCGTTTTTGGAAAATCAAACCCTTTGTTGACAATGAAGATGCCACTAAGAGAATTGATAAACTGCTGAAACTGCTGAGTGAAGATGAAGATAACTCTAAAGAAAAGCGCTCGTTAGTCGATCAGATAGATGCGTGGAATAATAACCCCTTTAATCCCCACCTAATTGCGCGAATGCGGATTACAGCCTATCAAAAAGCTGTAGTCATGAAATACCTCGACAACCTAATCGCTTGGGGAGACCAACTCTTCCGCCGCGATACGATTGAGTCCATCAACGAAGCCATCCAGCTTTATATCTTAGCGGCTGAGATATTGGGGCCACGTCCACAAAGCATCCAAGCCCAAAAACGCGAACCTGAAACCTACAATAGTTTGCGCGATCGCCTAGATGATTTTTCCAATGCTCTTATCGAAGTGGAAAACACATTGCCACCAGTGCAAGATAAGATAAGTTCTTCAAAGAAAAAAACACTGGGAATCAATGATTTTGCTGGAGCAGGGGATAATAAAGCTGGTCCTCCTAAGCCTGAACCTCCACATCCTCTGGGGACAATCCTGTACTTCTGCATTCCAAAGAACGATAAATTGCTCAGTTATTGGGATACCGTAGCCGATCGCCTGTTCAAAATCCGCAATTGCATGAACATCGAAGGCGTAGTTCGCGAACTACCGCTCTTCGAGCCACCCATCGATCCAGCGCTTCTAGTCAAGGCTGCTGCGGCAGGAATAGATATCGGCAGCGCTCTCAATGACCTCAACGCGCCACTACCCCATTATCGCTTCCAGGTCGTGCTGCAAAAAGCAGTTGAACTGTGTGCTGACGTGAAGGCGCTAGGCGCAGCATTGCTTTCAGCACTTGAGAAAAAGGACGCCGAAGAGCTATCCTTACTGCGCTCCGGTCATGAAATCAAGCTGTTAGATGCTGTGCATCAGATTAAGGAACAGCAAATCAAGGAGGCTGAAGAGGCGCTGGCGGGATTAAGGAAAACTAAACAATTAACCGAGATTCGTCGCGATTACTACCGGGATATTGAAGAAAGGAATGCACAGGAAAAGCAGCATCTCGACAAGCTAGAAAAAGCCAACACACTGCAAGCGATTGGGCAAGGAGTGGAACTCCTTGCGGGAGCAGTGGCTTTGATACCTGATTTTGATGTGGGTATATCGGGGGCGTTTGGAAGCCCTGTTATCAAAGCTCGCTATGGTGGCGGACAATTAAGTACTGCAGCGCAAGTGGCTAGTCGGGCACTGTCCTTAGCGGCAACCATAGAGAATTTTCAAGCAACGAAAGCTTCCATTGAGGGGGGCTTTAAGCGGCGCTGGGATGACTGGAAACTACAGGAAAAGTTGGCTGATAAAGAACTAGAGCAGATTGAGAGCCAAATTCTCGCTGCCGAAATTCGTTTGGCGATCGCAGAGCTAGATTTGAAAAATCACGACCTGCAAGTAGAAAACGCCAAGGAAGTCGATACCTACATGCGGGCAAAGTTCACCAATCAGGAGCTTTACAAGTGGATGGTGTCCCAAATCTCAACCCTGTACTTCCAGAGCTATCAACTCGCCTACGATGTTGCCAAGCGAACAGAAAAAGCGTATCAGTTTGAATTGGGTATTACCAATTCCAAATTCATCCAACCTGGCTACTGGGATAGCCTCAAAACAGGTCTCCTGGCTGGCGACAAACTACACTACGACCTCAAGCGCATGGAGGTGGCGTACCTCGACCAAAACAAACGCGACTACGAAATTACCAAGCAGATCTCCCTAGTGCTGCACAACCCAGTGGCGCTGATCGAGCTCAAAGAAAAGGGTGAATGCGAGGTAGAGCTGCCTGAGGCACTCTTCGATATGGATTATCCCGGTCACTACATGCGCCGGATTAAGAACGTCAGTATCACCATCCCCTGCGTTACAGGACCTTACACCAGCATCAACTGTACGCTCACGTTGCTGAGTAACAAGACTCGGATCAAAAGTACCCCAGTAGACCCCTATGTAGAAGGAGAAGATGACGATGATCGCTTCGTCGCTAACTTCGGTGCAATTCAGTCCATTACCACCAGTACTGCCCAGAATGACAGCGGCATGTTTGAGCTAAACTTCCGCGACGAACGCTATCTGCCTTTTGAAGGTGCAGGCGTCATCTCCAGATGGCGACTCGATATGCCCAAAGACTGCAATGCCTTTGACTTCGACACCATCTCAGATGTCATTCTCAAGCTCAACTACACTGCCCGTGAAGGTGGAAAGTTGTTGGGAGACAAAGCCAAAGATGCGGTGAAGGGCTTACAGCAGACAGAAGGGCTGTGGCGGATGTTCAGTGCCAAGCACGAGTTCCCCTCCCAATGGTATCGATTCCTGCACCCCAGTGATGAAGCAACAGCCCAGAGCATGAGACTTGACCTGACGCAAGAGCGATTCCCATTCCAACTCCGGGGTAACTCAATTCAGTTCAAGAGCATACGGCTTTTCCTGAAGCTAAAAGATACAACAATCAATCCTCCCCAATCCATTGAGCTGTTTGTAACTAAACCTTCGGCAGCTCAGGACGAACTAAACAATCAAAACGAAATTACGCCCCAAAATGACCCAACAGACAAAGTTACCCTTCAGCCTCACCCGGAATTTGCCAATCTGCTGGATGGAGGAGACATGCCCAGCTCAGAAGGTTTTGGTTCTCGGTCAATTAAGGCTAGAAAGAATGACATGACATCGATTCAGGATGCGATCGAAGACATTATCCTGGTCTGTCACTATTCAGTCACATCATAGAGTTGGGTAGTTCAGGGGGCGACAATGAGGCTAAAGAGGTTGCTCCATCAGCTTTATAGCTCTTAATCCCCTCTGATAAAAGGCTCGCGAATTCAGAACAAATACCATTTCTTTAAAGATGTGATAGACAATAGTCCGGACACTTTTTCTGTAATCCAATGGCTTATTCTCGCTTGACTTTGGGGCGAGCGTGGATAATTAAATCAATGTCACCTCTACCCCTGACGCAGCATTCAATTTGACTTTTTTATGATGCTTGCCCTGTAAGGCTTGTAGTATAGTTCCCAAAACTGTCCGGAGTATTGTTAGATCACCCATTATTGATAAGAAAATTTTTCAATACCATGTAACGCAACTCTCGTTATAATCGATTGCCCCGACTCCCCTACATTCCAGGCAAGGATGCTTCAAATCACGGCCTCAAGCGACAATAAACCGAGGCTCGCAGCGCCAAAAGCATTACAGGACTTAGGCGATAACGCTATGTATGGCGTCATTGTTTCATCCTCATACCTAGTTACATCGACAACTCTCTATACAAACGCAAAGCTTCCGCGATTAACCCTCTTTTGTCACTCTGGGAAATTAAAAATGAGAACCAAATTTTCAACTGTAGATAGCTCAAGGATTTAAGCATTTATTTTCTAACAGAATGGCTGAAATAAAGGTTTTTGGTAAAAGTCTTATGATATAACCATCCCAGATTATTTTCTGCCGAAACTGACAAAAAAGGGTTAATTTGAACGGCGTATGGTTTGACTCTGATGAGCGATCAAACTTCGTCGGTGCTGCACAACTATTATTCAAAGAGATCGCCTTAAAATCTCATATTTTTTCAACCTTCCATCCAGCCTGACTCCCAACTTTTCCAGCTCGGATGAATACGAAAGCGCCCCGCTTGAATCGATCGCCGCTGGGCTTAACTCCGATAAGCGCTTTAACTTCGGCTGTTGATAGAATCCAACCGGAGGCGATTGCCTGTTCCAACGCTGCGTAATGTTGCAGAGGATCACGAGTTGCTGCAATGTGTCGGGCGATCGCCTCGATGAGCTCAAGAAAGTTTTCTCTGTCTTGATTTATAGCTGTTGGGGTCGCAGGTTCGATCGCTTCTGTTTTGAAAATTTCGGTGTGGCTGCTCTCAAAATCTGATAGGGTGCCGCCAGATTTTAGATGCTGATTTAACTTGTCCAGTTGGTCCAGTTGGTCACTGGATATTTTGCCTCGGGCTACTGGTTCGATCGATAAAGCTTTTATGCGATCGTACACAGATTGCTTGCTGCTTAGGCT
>LCrCPGB2_illDRAFT_1000012_pt1 | contig 17988 bp, 12 predicted proteins | sample LigCruGreenButte_FD_10705 | JGI IMG/M metagenome (IMG submission 10705)
AATTTTTGTCCGTTGGTGGGACAGAGAAGATCCAAGAACAGTCAGTCTTACCAGAAATTCAGCACTTACTTTATCTATGCGGTCAAGCCAAATTTAACTATGACCAGATTTGCCAACAGGTGAGTAGTGATATGATAACTCTGTTGGATAAGCTGATCAAGTCATGGGTAGTTCAAGAACAACCCCAACCAGCTAGAGGGGTTCCTGTAGAAACCCCAGGAGTTTTTCGCTTACAACACGCAGCCTTACTTTATCGCACAAAGACAACAGGAATACTTGTCGATCCACAGTTACACTCGAACTATGGTCTAAGCAATTTGAAGCACGATATTACCCGTGCCATGCTAGAGGGGTTTGTCGATGCAATTCTCATCTCCCACAGTCATTACGATCACTGGAACTTCCCCACCCTGATGCAGTTTGCACCGGAAATCCCCATCATCGTTCCCAAAGTGCCTCGAGGTTCAATCACCTGCGAAGATATGAAAGCTCGCCTCGAAGGACTGGGATTTCATAATGTGATAGCAGTGGATTGGTATGCAGAACCAATTGCGATCGGCGATATTGAGATTCATGTATTGCCCTTTTATGGAGAGCAGCCCTTGGTTCCTGAGTACAACCAACCCAAACATCCACACTTACGCAACTGGGGCAATACCTATCTACTGCGTACACCGCACTACACCTCTTGGTTTCTGATTGACGCTGGGGACGATCCTATGGGAGCGATGAAGGATGTAGCAGAGTATGTGAAAGAAAAATTTGGTGGGGTTGAGCAAGTGTTGAGTAATTTTCTATCCTTATCCTACAACTCGATCGGCACCGATCTTTCGGGTTGGGGAGCAGATATCGTGGGAAATTTGCTTAGTAACCCGCAAATTTTTTCCGTTACTAATAAGAAGGAAGGATTTCACCTGGCTACATTAGGGGCTAAAGGTGTGGCTGAAATTTGCGCTATTGTGGGTGCAAAGGCTTGTTTACCATACGCTCATAGTTGGGCAGAACTGGGAGACTACACTAAAGTCGATCGATCGCTGATTCAAGAAGCCATGACCGAACTAAAAACCCTGGGTTGTTCTACTCAGGTGATTCCCTGGCGGATTGGTGATGGCTATCTTAATAATAACGGTGATGTGGCTGACAGTAGCCTCTTGTATTAAAGGAGAATCAAATGGCGCATAATCGGATTAATATTCAGCCACAAATGACTCAATTTTTAGTTGAGCATCTCCAAGCCTTTGCATCCGAGCCGGTGGTGATCTGTGATATTGGTGCCAGAGGGGGAATAGAACAGCATTGGCATTGCTATGGTCAACAGGCTCGGTTTATTGGCTTTGAGCCAGATTCCCAGGAATGCAACCGATTGAATCAGGAGTTTACCGAGCAAAACTATGAATTTTATCCGGTGGCGCTAGGCAAACAAAAAGAAACTAGAACTTTCTTCATTTGTCGATATCCAGGTGGTTCTAGTTTTTATCCAGCCAATAGGTCGTTTCTAGAACGCTTTCCCTCTGAACATTCAGAACAATTGGATGTAATTAACACTGCTGAACTTAACACGGTTGATTTGGATTTACTAACTCAAGAAAAATCTATTTCTAACATTGATTTTATTAAGCTTGATGTGGAGGGTAGCGAACTAGATGTTTTACAAGGTGCGGAAAACATATTGAAACAGTCTGTTTTAGGAGTTAGCCTTGAAGTCCTGTTTCACTCATCATTACGCTCTCAACCCAACTTTAGTGAAATTGATTTATTTCTCCATTCTCTAGGATTTCATCTTTTTGATTTAGCAATTTATCGTCATGCCCGAAAAACACTCGATCTGCCTTTAGGACTATTTGGAAATACGGAAATAGGTCAAGTTCTCTGGGGGCAAGCTCTATATTTTAGAGATTTTGCCGGTGAAATCAAATCTGACTCGATTACTAGGGAATGGGACAAAACTAAAATCCTGAAGCTAGCTAGTTTAATGGAAATATTTTGTTTGCCAGATTGTGCGATCGAAATAATTCAAATGGGAGCATCAAGATGGAACTTTGATGCCAAACCATTGATCGATAGATGCAAACTTATCCCTCATGAACTAATATTAAGTAACTTAGGGCAGGGATAAAAAAGTCCTACCATAATGAAATAAACTTGTGAAAGCTATGACCCAAGTAAACCAGTCATCCTTGCAGTCTGATGTACCAAATTCCTTCAAAGAACCATTTAAAAACCTGATGCAATCGAGACAAAGCTCTGGCACTCGATGTTATGCTCGTAAGGTCAATATCTTCTCGTGGGAATATCTTAATGAGCTAAAGTCTGCTATCGTCTCATGTCCATATTTGGCAGCCAGTCAACTGAGCGATCTCTTCACAAATACGAAGGGCTTTTCAGTGGTATTTAAGAGTTCTGGCATTCCTGAAGTTGTTAAACAATTCCCTTTTTTTGAACCCTACTTGCAGGTGGCACTAAAGTCAGCCTGTAATGCCTTTTATCTGAACCCGCTTATTCTGGAAAGTGGCTCTCGTGTTGAACCTCATGTCGATTGTAGCCTCTCAGAATATGGGAAGGTGTGGACTACCCCTAACCTGGTGAGTGTTCTTTATGTTTATGTACCAGAAGATTTGCAAGGCGGAGAACTGGTTTTGGAAAATAACGATCAGAAACTTGCTCAAATTCCGCCTCAATCTAACACATTGCTGTATTTTATTGGTAATTTACTTCATTCAGTCAATCCGGTTAAATGTTCAGAAGCACGTATTAGTTTAATCTGTGAACAATACACCTTAGACTCAGATAGGTTGCAATCCATTCCCGAATTTGAGGTTTTATCAGGAGCAATGATAAAAAGGTAGTAAAAAAAAAGAGAAATATTTTCCATGTGCAAGTCTAATCAATAGCCATTGTTCTATAGCCTGTAGTTCATTCATCATAATATTTCAGCCTCATGATCGGTACTCAGGAACATTCATTAACCGAATATTTCGCCTTAGTCAAACCCTATGTATCCTCCCAATTAATTGATGCTGAAAGCTGGTGTGATATTGAAGCGATCGCCAGTCACTTACCAAGTCAAATTACTAACTTTTTTGGCTTTGAAAGTCGCTTGGGAACTGAGGCAGCCAAGGCAGATTTTTTGCTTTGTATCGGTGCAGCAGAGATAGGTCAGAAGATATTAGCAAGCGAATCTGCCCTCTCAGACTGCCTGTTGCGAGAACCTGTATGGTCTCAAATTCGCAACTTTGTAACCTGTTGGCAGAATAAAGATTCCCCTCTCCACTCCAATGTAAGCAACATCTGGTTAGAGTTTGATGTTGATGGAAAATTAGATCAAACTCCAATTCCTAGCTGCTTTTTTGGTTCCCAGACCATTCATGCTGCATCCTCTGTAATCCCCTATCCTCACACATGGGTAACTCAAACTGCAATTCAATTGTTGCGCGGCCATGTCCTCTCACCTGCCCTTGAGGAGCAACTCTTTCGCTGTGTGAACGCATTACCAACAGGTGTCTATGTCTTTCAGGTTGGTCTGATGTTGGCTCGTCCCTCAGATTTAGTGAGAATCTGTCTGCGCGGCATATCACCAGAACAAATCTTAGACTACCTCAGCCAAATAGGTTGGTCGGCTTCAACTGATACCCTGAAAACTTTGTTACAGAATCTATCGACTTATACAGATCGAATTGACCTCGATCTAGATGTTGGTGAAACTGGGGTAGCTGCCAAAATTGGTCTGGAATGCTACTTGGCTCTACAGCCAAAATTTGAACCTCGGTGGATGTCTTTTCTGGATTATCTAGTCAAGATCGGGCTGTGCCTGCCTCAGAAACGAGAGCCACTCTTAACATATTCCGGATATGTGCGCGAAAAAAAACACCCAGAGCTTATGCCCTCACACCTCTTAAAGCTTTCCCAGTTCTTGGGACCGAACCATGAAAATGTGTTTATGAGGGGATTGCATCATATCAAAGTAGTCTATCAATCCGATCGAGCTATTGAAGCGAAAGCGTATTGTTGGGTGACGCATTCCCTCCTCAGTAAACAAATGATGTTGAAGCAAAATTGACTCTTCCACATCCTGTGATCCCTCTTTTGTTATTTCCGGGCAAGGATCATAATTTTTGTAGGGGCGTTAGCGTTAGCGAGCTGAAGGGGTGACGAGCCTTATCCAAAAATGCTTCGCCTAATAACTAAGCCCCAAAGTAACAAAAGAGGGATGAGAAGCCAGAGCAAATATCGTCTCAACTGCTTTGCTTCTGCTTTTTACGCTTAATCCAAAGATTACCTAAACACATCATAGAAGCTTCATCTTCACTTTGAGACAGATTCTGACTGGATGAAACCCATTTAGCTAGGTCTTCATAAACATTGTTACCAGCAATGTAAGTAGAAGGAAACTGAAGTTGAATAGGATCGGCAATGGTTGTTGTTTCCGCTGAATTAATTCCCTCCCTAGTGATGGAATAGATTTTGTGAAACGTCCGATACTCTCCACTACAAACCAAATAGTCCCAATCGCGTTTCCTGTGAATCAAACTATAGAATGTTGATGCTGTAATATACGAGAAGAAATTAGCTAATGGGTTACGCCCCTGTTTGACCTGAATAGTCTCCTCTGAGAAATCAATATTCCATATTTGCTCACCATCTGGAAAAGCGATCTCTAGCTGATAAATAACCTGCCATTGACAATGTTCGCTGAATATAGAGGTTCGATTATCCCTAATAAATTGAAGTAGGGCAAGGCAAACTTTTTCTTCAATCAGTTGTCTCATATCCTCTAGAGGATAGTTTTCTGGATTGGAATCAACTTGTTTATTGCCAAACTTAACTGGAATAAAATCAAGAGATTCACGATTATCAATCAGCATTTTGGCATACTCAGATTTGCCCTTTATGTAATGGTATTCGCCATCATTAAACATTAACCGATCGCCTGGATCTAGTTGAAATATATTTTCTGCCAGTTCTGGAAAAGCCGTTTGGATGTCATGGCAGAATCGCTCACGGGTCACAGGAAAAACCAGTTGATTTTGCCAGGAAGATGTACCAATATACTTGAAGCCGCTGGCTCCTGGAGCAAGCGCTTTGGGCTGAATTAAATTAATCAAATTGAATAGATAACCGTATAATTCAAAGGGAAATGAACTTTTCTGGTTATATTGAAATTTGCCTTCCATACTGATGTGCCAAGTTGTCAGCAGAAAGTCAATTTCGGGAAAAGATGCCCGAACACTTTGAATAGTTTTAGGAGAAAAATATGTATCAACTGTGTTCCATAAAACCCCTGAATCATCTGCGAAAACCATGCCAAATTCCGGGACGCGCACCTCAGAACGAGTTGTCATTAAGGTAGTTGCCCCTGAGCGGACTTTGGTAAAGTCAGCCAAGGGATAAATATGAGTATACCCAAGCTGACATAAACAATCTTCGATGAGTTTATCTCGAGGAATTAAAACATCAACTTTTTTCGGCAAATAAGCCAGGGAACGGATATCAAAATGATCGAGATGCTGGTGGGAAATCACTAAAAAATCAAATTCAGGTAACTTTTCTAGTATTACTTCCCGCTTCGGACACGATTCATTTAACCCTTCACAGAAAGGATCCCACAGAACCGGATCCATCAAGATTTTGCAATCTTGTGTTTCTACGAAAATGGTTGCATGGCCAATCATATCAATTTTCATTGGTCTTCTCCTAGTTTATTCATAGCGATAAATAACTTTGCCAAATCTCTCTTTGGCGTTATAGGTTCTTTGAAAAAAATCTTTAACTTGGTTTCCTGTGAAGACAGAATCTACAACTACAGGAAAGTGTCCTATTGCACAGTCTTGAATTGCTTGTTGCAAATCTTTAGTTGTCCCTAGACAATTCCCGATGAGATAAATATTATTTACCACCATGGTTGCTAATATCTGGCTGAATTGCAACCCATGATATTGAAATTCATTACCTGTCAATTGAGAATATTGCTCGTATAAACCACAGGTAATATACTTCCCTCCAAACCCAGGGACAAATAGGGAAATAACCTTGCCAATATGGAGATCGAAAAAAGGGTCAATGATATAGTTAAAACCACCTGTTTCCTGATAAATGTGTAGTATATCTGGGGATGTGAGCCAGTCATCGTCATCAGGATTTACCTGAATCAACTGCTTCACTCCCATTTCTTTCAGTTCTTGTTCAAAGTGCCGAGAAGTGGATGTAGCATAAAGGTTAACATTATGCTGCTTCAGAGCGTTAATCACAAATAAGGACGTATTAGACTTAGCGGCAGTTACCAGGACATTAGCACCAGGTTCAATGTCCAGTTTCCGAATCATGCTATATGTAGTTTGCCCCCCGATACTAAAAGCCGCAGCGCACTCATCTGATATTTCTGGTGGGATCTTCAAGAGTTTAGCCTGATGAAAACTCTGGTACTCTTTTGAGGCATTATTGGTGGGAACGCCTGGTAGCAAACCAACTACACCTGAATCAGGATAACTATTATTGCCAATTACGCGATCGCCAACCTGAAACTCAGTCACCTCTGTACCGAGAGCTACTACTTCCCCAACAAAATCAGAACCTACTGTATAAAAGCGCTCTTCGGGTACATGAACCGCTGTTTTTAAAATCAGGTTTTTGTCTCGATAATTACAGGAAAAAGCTCGTTTTTTTACCAAAACATTGAATTTATTTTTGGGGACATTGGCATCAAATTCAGACTCTTTCGTGTGAATGAGTCCGCAGAAAACATCAATTCCGTCAATCTGCATTGCTTGCACAATGTTGGGCAAAGTCAGTGAGTGTTGGAGCTTACTACCACAAATAGATATATTTCTCATCAGCTAGGTTGGTAAATAAAAAATGCTTAGCAGAGGCTGGACGGGAAGGCTTATTATTTCAGGCAAACCTTGACCAATTCTTAGGTAACTAAATAGGGAGGAAGGGCAAACTTAGCAATATATTCACAGTGATTATGACAACGGTAACGGGGGTGGACATCCTGCTGCCGATCGGGTAAATCCTGTTGAGTCTGGGAACAGGGTTCTGATAGAGCTAGAACTGCCAGAGATGTGGAAATACAGCCATGAACATCCCAATAAAGAGAAATACCATGATACTGATTTTCAATGTTTCTAATCTGTCGCTGCTGGTGAATTGCTGTTTTTGGGGCAAAGGCATTGATTAGCGATAGCTCAAGCAAATCTTTGGTCGGAATATCAGCAGCTAAACGCAGACTGGAATAAAAGGGAATACTTACCGGCCAACGCCCTTCAGTATCTATATCTATGAACTCTAATAAACGGAGTTGCGCCGCCCGCATTGTCCTGCCTCTAAATCCCAAAGCTGCCATGCTCAAAATCGCCAAAGCTGTGGAAAGGGCAATGTCATACTGGCCAAAAGAATAGTCCGCGTTTATGCTAACTAGAACCTCAGAAAGAAGTTGTTGCCGTAAGGGTGCTGCTGATTGCTCGTGGCTAATGGCACGAGCTAGAACCCAGTCCACCAAATAGGGATTAGCAAAATATAAACCACTGCGACTGGACATTTTGGCAGCTAAATAATCTAATGGAGTTTTAGTCTTCAATTCTGCGTCTTGCCTGAGTTCCTTAACCATGCAGGTTGTAGCATAGTCAGCTTGACACCAGTGGCTGCAGCTTTGATCAAATACCATTTTTCTAGGCTGTTGGTCTGTAGACCACAGTTGCGGATAGTAGCCTCCCTTGCCATCAGCAAAGCGTTCCAACGCCTCCACGCCTAGAGGATCTTTAAATCCTTGTAGGATTAAGGCAGAGTCAGTTGATGTAATTAACCGATTAGAGTGAAACGCCCAAAGATTATCTTGACGCTGATTCCCTAAAAATTGCCTCAATGCTTCACGTGCATCTAAGATTGACTTGGCCTCTGAGGTATCAAGGTCTTGGCTAAAATTTATCGATCTGTTTAAAGCATTCAACACAAAGCCCAAGGGAACTAAATCGCCATAGGGAAAATTTGGAGTTGGAGGCGGTGATTGACAAATCATAGATAGCGATCGCTGACAAGCCTCTTGGGCTAGTTTAGTCAAGGCCTTGATACTACGATTTCTTGCCCAGGCGATCCGACCTTCTGCGGCATTAAGCAAACCATTCTCTAAGGGTGGGTCAATATTGCCATGCTGGAGGAAAAATAGGTTGCAGTGAGCAGTGCGGCTAAAGTGTGACAAGAAGCCAGCATGGATATGGGTTGGCAGACGATTTTGGAACTGAGCCAGATAATACTCTCCTTTGGCTTCACCACCCAAGAATTTGACTCCCACTGCTTGCAGCAATTCATAGTGTTCTCTAGACGGTTCTCGCTCAAAGATAGCCTGAGCTTGACCTATTCCCTCCTGAATTTTGATATGCAGCAAGACAGGAGGGTAGGAATCTAACTCTCCTAGTCCCAGACAATCAGCTTCGTCAACAGGAAATAACGCCAATTGCTCGGCAAAGCGATCAAATAGAGAATNGCTAATCCGNTCACGAGACCAGCTTTTGCCCGAAACAGCCTCCACCAGCCTAGATTGTTCAGCTAATGCTAAAAATCGCCCTGAATTGGCTAATACCACATGGCTGTAGGGAGTCAAATTAATCTCCCCTGGTAAGTGGTACATGGCCTTAAGGATATCTTCATTCACAAAAGTACGGATGGGCGAAAGGTTAAATAAAACCATCCATTTTAAAGAGGCAGGCAAGGTATAAAGAATTTCTGAAACTAACATGGCAATCGTCCATTATCTCTTGAAACGTAAGAATTAAAGTGGAGTTAGACAATATTGTTCTGGCTATCTGTAGCAAATTTAATTTTAAGGTGGTCTATCTTTTTTGAGTTTAAAATTCAAATCTAATGCCAATTCTAATAAATTTATGGTCATTAAATTTACTAGTAAATTTTGCTGATTTTCAGAATTATTTAACTCTACTTGATGTTGAGTATTAAATTTTTCTAAATTCTCAGCAGCATCTTTAACTAAAATTTGCAAAATCTTAAAAGCACCATCAGAAAGTGGCGGCTGACCCCGATAATTTTGTAACCTTCTACCTTCCCGATAGTCTGGAAATGATTCTAACCCTATAAATCGCAAAAACCAGTCAGCGCGATAGCGTCCGCCGTTTGCTGCTACTATCCCTTGATAATCAGCAATTAGTTCATCGAGCATATTATTTCGCATCGAACCAAATACCCGGCGGCTGAAATAATGACAGCATTCATGTTCTAAGCGAATGATGAGGGAAAGGCGTAACCATTCTTCCTCATCGATTCCTATTTCTGCCGCAGGAATTGCGCTGTAATTTCCCCGACTGAGAATAATAAAACAATCTTGATAAAGGTGTTTTTGCCGCTTGATATCTTGAAATTCTGCTTGCCAATCTGCATTCGTTGCAGGTGGCATTTGTTTTACTTCCCACTCTTGGCGATAGTAGCGAATTCGTTCCCAATTATTAAATCCAGCAACAATTGTTGCTCCCATTGACTCAGGAATCTGTTCTGGTTCATTGCGCTTAGTTAAAGCTTGTACCAAGCTTACAAAATCTGCTCGACATTCAGCAATAATCACGGGAATTGTGCCCGCTAAAGTTTGATGAAGGATTAATTGCAACTGTTTTGGTTTTTCCAATTCTAAACCCGTTGCTTCTGCCATTCCTTCAGTTAAATAACCTTTGCGAGTAGCAGCGCGATAATTATCAGTTTGGCTAATTCCTTTTTTAATCGGAAATTGCAACTGCACTAAAGCCAAACGCAAAGCCTTAAACGCTCCTACATTTTGAGCCTGTGAATAGTACCTTTCCCAACTAGCAATGTGGGGTTCTGAAGCTAAAGGAAAAGGTGGCAGTTCTGCTAAATTCGGATAGCTAAAAATATTTTGAGTATAGGTTAATAATTCGGCAATTTCTGCTGATGTAGCTCCATAACCAGCCAAAAAATTACTGTGTGCTTCGTCAATTTGTAAAAACATTTTATTCTGCCTGAATCAATCTTTGATAATGGCCATCTACATCTTTCATTTCTTCATGATTCCCCCGTTGCACCACTTTCCCCCGTTCCAAAACAATAATCTCGTCACAATCCCGAATCGTACTCAAGCGGTGCGCCACGATGATGCAACTACAACCTCGCCGCCGGATGTTGCGGTCAATAACCTTCTCCGTCTCTGCATCCAGCGCACTTGTCGCTTCATCCATGACTAAAATCGATGGATTATTCACCAAAGCACGGGCAATTTCTAACCTCTGTCGCTGTCCGCCACTCAAATTAGATGCCCCTTCGAGCAACTTGCCATCCAACCCGCCGGGAATTGCCATCACTACGTCCAAAATCGCCGCATCCTGACACGCCTTCATTAACTGTACATCAGGAATCGTCTCATCCCACAGAGTCAAATTATCCCGCACCGTACCGCCGAATAGAAAAATCTCCTGCTCTACCATCGCCAGCGAATTTGTAATNACCTGACGGGGAATGTGCTTTCGCGGAACACCGTCGAACAAAATCTCGCCCTCCCAAGCTTCGTACAACCCCGTGACAATTTTGGATAGTGTGGACTTGCCCGAACCACTACCACCCACAAAAGCTACCCGCTGTCCAGGTTTTAGGGTACAACTAAAATTCTGAATCAACGGCTCCTCGACACGACTGTATCCATAAGTCAGATTGCGGAGTTCCACATACCCCTGTAAGCGACAGTTTTCTATAGGCCAAGCATATTGAACGGGTGATTCCTCGCTGCTAGCTTCCAGTTTCAGAGACGAATCGGTAGGGTTCCGCAGCACATCGTCCAAGCGTTTTAGATCGCCGTCGAGGTTCTGAATCGTTGTCCCCAAGCCAATCAAAGTATTTACTGGGCCTTGGAACTTCCCCATCAACCCCTGAAAAGCAACCAACATCCCGATAGTCAAGTGACCGTCAATCACCCGCAACCCACCGACAACCAACAACAACATCGTGGTCAAAGATGAGAGGAACGACGGTAGCAGCGATATCCACTGCTCGTTCTGGTTCATCTCCTGCTCGGCACTCGTCAGTTTAGAATAATACCCTGCCCAGCGACTAAAAGTGTCGGATTCCAAAGCACCAGCTTTAATCGTTTCAATGCTTTGCAGGGCTCCAATTTCTACCCCAGCCAGTTTGCCACTGTCTTGCGCTAACCTCATGCTAGTATCGATCCGACGGCGGGAGACCCACTGAATCACAACAAGGTTGATAACAACAACAGCTACGCCAATCAGTGTTAGCAACCAATCGTAAGCCAGCATCATCCCCCCATAGAAAATAATCATCACCGCATCGATCGCAGTCCTAGCTAACTGCCCTGACAGTATTGAAGCAACTTTATTATTAATGCCAATGCGACTGCTAATTTCTCCAGCATAGCGCTGAGCGTAGAAGCCAGTGGGCAAGCACAAGAGGTGCCAAAGAAATTGCCCAGTCATGCTGATGGAAAGTCGCAGATTCAGGTATCTGAGCTTTTGCAATTGCAGCAAGTTCATCACCGCTTGCAGCAAGGCAATGACCCCCATCCCGATTAACATTGGCTTGAGCCACTCATACCGCTTTTCCATCAATATATTATCGATAAAGACTTGGCTGAAAGCGGCGAGGGCAAAACTGGGAATCACTAACAAAAAACCAATCAAGACGCAAAACAACAATTCGCCAAGGGAATTTTTGAGCCGAGAGTATAAAGTGCCAATAATATTCGCTTTATGCCCACCTTTCTTAAACTCTGCTCCTGGCTCCATTACCAACACAACACCAGTATAAGCTTCGTCAAACTCCTGCATGGTGACGCTACGGGGGCCCGTTGCAGGGTCATTTAACAAAACGCGCTGGCGCAGCGTTTCACCCCAACTATTACCCACAAACCCTTCCACCACCAGAAAGTGATTGAAGTTCCAAAACACGATAAATGGTGGTTTAATTTCTTGGAGTTGTTTGATATCTTTTTTAAACCCCTTCGCCTGCATTCCATAATTACGCGCTGCTTTCAGAATATTTGAGGCTTTAGAACCATCGCGCGAAACCCCACAACTAACTCGCAGTTCTGGCAAAGGGGCAATTCGCCCGTAATAGCTGAGAACGATCCCCAAAGCGGCTGCTCCGCATTCCACCGCTTCCATTTGTAATAAAGTTGGAGTTCTAAAGCGAGTGTTGTAATGCTTTGGTTTTTCGGTTTTTGGTTTTGTCGCAGCCGATTTTTTGATTTTTTCGAGTAATTGCATAGTTAATTCTGAAAAAGTTTTGAGTAGAGAGTGGGGACTGGAGATTAGGGACTGGAAACTGGNGAAGTTTTGAGTTTTGAGCGAAAAAGTTTTCTTACCCTCCTGCCCCTGTTCCCTGCTGCCCCCTGCTTATTTTATGCCAATCAATTCTCGGAGAAACGGTAGTAANAAAGTAATTGGCGCTCGTTCTTCAATAGTTACCCGCACAGTCGCCGTTGTTCCTGGCGTAATTTTAGAGTTTGGGCCTGTGGAAGAAGACCATTTATAGCCGCTCGGATTGCGCTCCTCAGTTTCCAAATTAACAGTAACTTGAATGGCTTCTCCTGTCTCACCTGTGAGATTTTTTGCTACTTGTGAATTGCCTATTAGAGTGGCGGTTCCTTCTGCGGTGACAGGAAGGGGAGAAACAGCCGTAACTTTACCGACGATACCGCCGAACCGCTCTCGCTGTACCGTATCAGGAGTAATTGAAATAGTCAATTCTGGCTTAATTTGCTTGCCATCTTTAATCTGAAAATAAGCTATTGCTAGACCTAGTTTTTCTTCCCGGCCAACTCTCATATTTCCCAGACGACTACCAGGCTGCACTACTTGACCCACGGTAGCCATTACTTCCAAAATACAGCCATCTTGAGAGCTTAAGATGCGACTGTTTTCGGTTAATTGTTGCTCAAGTCTAATAATTTCTCGACCAGCTTCTTGAATCTCTTTGTTGCGTTGGTTAAAAGTTTCTAAGCTTTCTTGCTCTAAACGTTTATATTTAGTATTTAATTCTTGCAGTTGTGCTTGCTTCTCGTTACTATAGCGAAGATTTTCTAAATATTCCCGTTCGTTTTTAACACTTTGGAGTTCTAGTTCTTGCAATTGAGATTGCATTTCCCCAATTGTATTAACACTTTGTTGGTAAGTTTGCTGAGTTTTAGTCTCTGTTAGATCGAGTTGTTTTTGCTGAACTGCAAGCTCAGAAAACTTTTGTATTTCCTGTTTATATTCTCGTTCTAGCTCTAAAACTGAGTCTACGGATATAGCTCCTTCTCTTGCAAGTTCGCGGCGTTGCTGAAGTCTTCGTTCAAGTACCGGAATTAAACCTTTAGCATCTTTTAAGCGTTGTTGTAAGCTGCTTCGCTGTTGTTGAATTGCTGTTAATTCTTTCTCTTTTAATCTAGGCGCAAAGGCTTGGGTTTCCTGCAAGCGTTGCACTAAACTAAGTCGTTGTTTATCGAGTGCCTTTAAGCCTTTTTCTTTGAGAATAGGAGCTAATGTTTGAGTATCTTGTAAACTTTTTTGCAGAGTTGCTTGGGAAGCTGCGATCGCGCTTTTTTCCAATTGCATTCTCTGACTAGATATTAATGAGGCATCTGTTGCTTGTTTTTGCAGCTTATCCAACTTTTCTTTAGCCAATCGTAATTGTTGTTGCAGAGCGACTGGCTCGATAGTTGCTAGCACTTCATCTTTCTTGACACAGTGCCCGTTAGTGACATTCAAAGATTTTAATTGTCCGGCAATAGAAGATTGCAAATCAACAACTTGTCGGGGTTGTAAGAAAATAGCCCGACCTTGAACTGTAATAGGAATCCGGCCGATAATACTCCATCCCACACCGAAAATTGTCAAACAGCCAAAAACACTCAAAGCTAACCAATCTTTAGGAGCGAGTACCTGCATCAATTGGTCTAAACGCTCTGGTGAAGACAAGCGCTCTAAAGATTCTTGGCGAAAGATGCCTTCTTTTTTGTTGTCCCGATTGAAAACCATAATTAACCATCCGCACAGTATTTTTTATTCTTGTTGGTAGGGGAACCTGTAAGGGTTAAGTCTAACGACGGAGTTGTTGAATCATCCAGTCAAAACGGCTACCTGCAATCGCAGTTCTTTCTAAAAGGTCGAGATCCAGTTCGTCCTCTACTTCAATATCTTCTGAAAGCATCTCCACTGAGGATTGACGGCTATCAGCCAAGCTTCCACGCACCAACAAGTCTAAATAGCGATTCGAGAGAATGAGTGCCAACGAACGATAAAACCGTTCTGCAAATCCACGATCTTCTTTAAACTTAGCTGCAAGCTTTTTCTGCGGTAGTGCCAATACCCAAGCTTTTTCTAGCGATTTGACACTAGCAGAAGCCACACCGCCATCTACGAAAGACATTTCGCCTAAAATTTCGCCTTTAACACGTTTAGCGATTTCTTTCTCTACAACTGTGGCATTTTGAGGGATAGAAACGTAGATACCTAGCATTCCTTCTAGTAGCAGGTAAACAGCAGGTACTGCCTGCTCCTGTTGGATTAAAGCACTACCAGGAGCAGCTTTTTCCGCAACGCCATTAGCTACCATCCAAGCGATATCGCTATCATTGAGGGTGGCAAATACAACTAACACTTTCCGCAGCGGTTCGCCTTCTTTGACGTTCCGAACAGCCATTAACTTAGTCAGCTTCCGCAAGCGTTCCGACAAGCAGATTGACAAGAAGTGATAAAATCTAGCCGCAAATTTCCGGTCTTGCTGCAATTGTTTTGTTAGTTGTTCTTTAGGTAAAACTAAAAGCTCGGCAGATTCTTTAACGGTTACGGTCGCTCCTTGCTGCTCTAAAAGCAAATTTTCTCCAATAATCTCACCCGCAGAAAATGTCGTGAGTTCTTGGTCGCTGACTTCTAGCAGCGACATCGTTACCGCTAAATCGCCGCTGAAGCAAATATATATAGATGAAGCAGATTTACCCCCCTCTATTAAAACCGTTCCTGATTGATATTTTTTCTTTTGCCCGATCGATTCAAGCCACTCGAAATCGCGATCTTCGAGAACGCGGAAAGCAGGGAAGTTAGAAAGGATTTGTTTCACGACTTTTTATTAAGTGTAAGCAGGACTAAGATGGATCAGTAAGCACACAAAATTAATTACATAAAGACTCCTTGCTAGGCAAGGGTTTCAGTAGAAATATTGTGTAATTAATTCGGAATTACTACTTATATAGCCTTTATCAGAAAGATGGATTACGTAGAAACCCTGTGTTGTCAAGCTTTTCAAGCTAAATTGTGTACTTCATCTACCCAAGAACCACTATANCCGTCTTCTGTCAATCTCCGGAAAATTAAATGTTTTTAATCTTAGGGAAGTTATGCTCCACCAGTATTTCAGGCTTGATATTATAACTAAATTATGTTGTTTCTTTCAAAACTACATAATCCAGCTATACCCAGGNCTTCAGGATATACTCCTCGGAGAGTGNCAGAAGAGGGATANTTAGAATAATTTAGCTATAAAAATAGCTTAGCAGAAATGTTGAATCTCGGAAGAAAACTTTACATTTTTTAAACAAGGATTATAACCCACATTCCGCACCCTCAACTTTTACATACTTTAACTGTAGTGGAGGTAAGGATTCAGGTCAGGGGGTATTGACAAAGATGAGAGTGGAGGGAGATTATTAGAATTATGAAAAAACAATACTCCGGACAGTTTTTAAGCAGCTAAAGTACCCTAAGACAAGACTGAAGGAAGGTTAGGGTGATTTAAAATCAAATTCGGGTCTAAATCTAACTTATCAATAAAGGTACAAAGTAGATGCTTATTGAATTCTAGGCGTTTATAATAATCCATTGAAAAGACAAACGACTTGGCAGATAAATGACAACTAGAGAGTCGATATTTGGCTAAATTTAAGGCAATAAGACTGGCATTAAATTGAAAATCAAGCCTTGGTAAATGACGAGCTTGACAATCAGACAATCCCCTAAATTGCTTGATCTCAATAAAAATAAATTCAATCTGGAAACGAGCCTGATAATATTCAACAATTTGCTCAGGCGGTAAGTGAATATCAGTGCTAAATAATAAAGCATTTTTGATTTTTTGGTTGGCTTGAATCTCAGAGATACAAGCCAAACAAATTTGGTAATTTAAACAACAACTCCAGACTACCAAGGTATAGAGTGAAACTCCCGGTTTTATTTCTTTAACAAAATTAAGACGACTCAAATCATGGCAATCAACCTTACCATCATATTTACGTGGAGCTCCCAGTTTCTTTTGTTCATCTGTATAGAGATAGCGTAAGTTAGCATTAACTCTTAGCTTTCCAATAAAGTTTAAATTTAACTCCCGCACAGCATCCCAGAATTTAGAGCGGTAGTAATAGCCATCAGCCGCCAAATAACGTACAGAACTTGGGAAGAAATAACGAGTATTCTTCAAATTTTATGCATAGTCATGAACTCTTGTGAGGTCAGGCTTTGAACTTTGAGAGATCGGTTTTTTGCGCGTTTTCTTTGAAGAGCAATTTTTTAGATTTTGTGGCAGTTTTTTCCCAGGCTGAATTTGAGGGCGTGATGGAGTTTGTAGTACGCTTAAGCTATAAGATAAACGAGTCTCAATTTCGACTATAGAAATCACAGAAATTTTCAACCCCTGTTCCAATTTACCCGCTACACCATTATAAAAATAACCCTTACCGTCAGTTTTTTTGCCACTTTTTCTTAAAAAAGAACAATCAATAACGGCAATGACTGTGTGTTCAGGATTTAAGGCAAATTCGAGAAAATATTGATTAAATTGTGGAAAGTTAAAGCTTTTGGGAAAGTGACGACGGTAGGTTTTTTCGCTCAAATAACTATAACGACTGAGATTCGTGAAGTTGACCTTATCATAGATCAGCAAAATAGTTGAGAATAAAGTGATTAAAAACTTTTTTTTGGGTTGAGTAATTCCTGGCATTTGTTGTAATATGGATTCTATAATATTCATAAGGCAATATGTTGAGCTTGTGTGTTTTTATAGCTTAACCGAAAAGAGTGCCTTTTTTTCTGTTTATTTTTGGTTTAGATTGCACTCACTTTTTTCACTTCTTTGCTGTATTGCGTAAGCGTTGCTTGCCGAAGGCATCGCATCCCTCTTTAAAAACTGTCCGGAGTATTGAAAAAAGAGTCGCCTCTCAAAGGAGACAGTGAAATATTGAACCAGTTGGCTCCCTCGCAACTGGTAGAGATAATTATTGAGCAGGCCAAGGCTATAGAGCAATTAAAATGGAGAGTCGTAGAACTCGAAAAAAAAATACAGGAACTAAAAGTTAGCAGAGATTTAGACAGTACAATATCATCAAAACCTCCATCGGCAGACCTGCTCAAAAAAACAGAGAACTATCCAATTGCTCAACCATCCGAGAGCCAAACACCAAAACGGAAACCAGGAGGGCAACCAGGACATCCGGGAAAAACGAGAAAAGGATTTGGCCGAGTAGATAGAGAGGAGATATTACGACCGCAAGGGTGTAGATGCTGTGGTCAACAGGAATTCAGTGGCAAACCAATAAAAATAGAAACACAGCAAGTAGCAGAGTTAGTGGAGCGGCCAATTGAAATAGTAGAATATCAAAAATATACCTGTATTTGCAGCCAGTGTGGAGAAAAACAAGCAGCAGACTGGTCAGCCGAGATAGTACCAGGACAAGATATAAGAATCAGACTGCAAGCTTTTTTAGGATGGCTCAATAATTACGGGCATTTATCCTACGAAAAACAANAAGAACTGTTATGGGAATTGGGAAAAATAGAAATCGGGGTGGGAACATTAGTAGCCACAAATGAACGAATAGACAGTGCAGTAAATCCAAGTATTGACCGGCTTAAAGAGTGGCTCAAGCAAACCCAGCCAAATATCCATGTTGATGAAACACCTTGGTTAGTCAAAGGGATAAAAGAATGGTTATGGATTTTTGCCAATACCGACTTCGGTCTATTTCATGCGGCTGATACTCGTTCTCGCGCCGAG